>Ga0255172_1000171_pt1 | contig 27237 bp, 54 predicted proteins | sample Atl_Yuk_RepC_8d_FD_189952 | JGI IMG/M metagenome (GOLD analysis project Ga0255172, IMG submission 189952) | Freshwater microbial communities from Altamaha River, Georgia, United States - Atl_Yuk_RepC_8d | ecosystem: Environmental > Aquatic > Freshwater > River | place: USA: Georgia | collected... | reverse complement strand
GGTTTTCCGTGTAAGACTGGATCGAAGCGTAGAGTTCGTCGTAGGTCATTATTAAGCCATGGGTCCGCGAGCGTACAAGCCTTTAGTCGCAGCGCCTGTGCCACGAATCTTGATGCCCGAAGTTTTGGTGGGTTTGTAATCTTGGCTGCGTGTGTTGGCCACGGACACGTTTGCGTCCTTCATGGTTTTCTTCGCGGGCTCTTCGCCCACTACAACAGACTTGACCTTCTTTGGTGTTTTGTATGTAGCCATATTAGCCTCCGCGACCAGAAGAACGCTGGTTCATGACCTTGGCCATGTTGCGACCATACTTGAGCATGTCGGCGTTGGTCTTACCACCGGCCTTCATCTTGGTCATAGGCTTACCGGGGTGCATGGCTTTCTCGTGCTTATGCACGGCCTTTGCAGCGGTCTTTTTGTCTTGTGCGAGGTCTTTCTTGTCCATGGGGGACTCCTTATGTCGTTGCAATAGTGACTGTACCAATTTCCACGACTAAAGCCAAGTAGTTCGGCGTTAATCCGTCATCGTCTAAGCTCGCGCCACCCACAGGGTTCCACCCCCACTGAATGTCTCGACTGCCTTCGCCTTGGTAACCTTGAGCGAGAACGTCGGTGCTGTTGCTGTTGATGATCTGAAGTCCGGTTGTACCAGATGTAATGTAGCTGCGATCAGGGCGTGGGTTGCGCAAACCTTGTGGATCATCAACCGGATACATACCCAGTTGAAGTTGAGGTTGGTCGGGGTCCCAGCAGCTTGGGCAAACCAAGAGCTCATAGTTCTTGGTCTTGATGATCTCGCGCTTGAGCTGCTTCAGTTTGAAGCGAGCGTCACAACGATCACACTGCGCAATCGCATACTTACCGGAAGCAAACCGGTTAGCCATTACATCGCACCTCCGATGTATTGTTGACGTGGCACGAAGCGAATCGCTGCCTTCTCATGGTCTTCATAAGCCGCCAACTCCCAAGCCTCATCGTACTGCTGCTTGAGCATCATCAGGCGTTCGGCGCCCTCGGGAATCTTGCCAGCGATGTAGTACGCCAAACCAGCGGCCATGCAGGGAATGAATCGGAAAGGCACGTCCATCACGTTCACACCACCGCCCGCATCTTGAGTGCGGCGTAGACGCCAGTAAACGAACTGATAGCTCTGGGCTGCATCAGGTGTGGGCCACACGGTCACGGCTGGCAAGCTCTGCACAGATACAGGGGCTGCTGCCAAATGAGAAGCGGCGGTTGTGCCGTTTTGCCCACGGAAGCAGCTAATCAGATCGTTACCGCTAATTGAGGTGTAGTTGATGGTCTCACTACCAATCTTCACAAAACCCGCTGCTGGCATGCCCAGAGTGGATGTCAACGAGATAGTTGAGTCTGTAGCCGAAATGCCAGACGCAAGAGTCGTGATTGCCGCTGCCGTTTGACCATCAAGGCGCTGTACCCAAACCTGAATCGGACGAGCTTGCTGAAGTTTGTTTGGGAGGGTCGCATAGGTCGAAACGCTGATGCGGGTAATTGTCAGGTCGGCTTGGTTGGATTGCTGCCCCGCCTGTGTGCGGATGACATGCTCCAACAAGTCAACGGTATCGTTGGGGAGCGCATAGGTGCTCTGCCCCTGAACAAGATCAATCTGACCCTGTTCGATTGTCCACATGTTGATGCCACGGTTAGCCCAGTCGGCGAACATGATGTTGAGGCTACGACGCGCTGTACGCAGGTCATAACCAGAGCGCAGCTCACGACCGGCGCGCTCAAACGCTTCCTCGACCAGCTCGGCTAGGTCAAGGTTAAATGCTGCGGTACCGGATGTGATTGCCATTATCTGAACCTCGATGTTTTCTTGGCGATAGTCTTAGGTTGAGCTACGAACTGCTTCCCGGCTTTTTTGCCAGCACGTTTTGCACGCGTTGTCGCAGCGTATTCAGCAGGGCTGAGGCTTTTGATCGCAGCTTCAGGAAGATATCTTTCACCTGTTTTGCTAGACGGTTTTCCACTTTTGGTCCTCCATTTCTGGTCGCCCCAATTTTTAAGCGATTGTTGCGGCGCTTTCATGTCAGTCTCGGTAGCCACCACCAGCAGCTTTGTACTTCTTGGCCACCAATTGTGCCTTACGCGCAGACCATTGACCAGCTTTTGTACCGTGCGTAGCAGCGGCTTTCACTTGGGCAACGATCTTTTTGCGCAGGCTTGGCTTGGTGTAGTTGCCAGCTTCGTTCACACTGCCGCCTTCGGCGTAGTAGTCAACGTCGTTCGGGTTATCCTTGCGGTGGATAACCTTCTTCTCAGGCATCTTGGAGGGGCGGATTGCGCCCATCCCACGGCTCGCCATCATCAGTACATCTTCCCACGGGTTTTACCCTTGGAGCAGCAGCCGTCAGCGCGAGCTGAAGCAGTACCGCCTTTGGCGTAGGGAGTTGTACGAGACTTCTCGTAAGCACGGTCAAGCTTCTTTTGCTCGGCCATCTCACGAGCTTCTTCTCGTGCACGTCTTGTTTCTGCGTCGTCTGCCATGGTTGGCTCCTTAGTAAATTTTTGCCTTGCGAGCGCCGCGCGCGGCACCCCAGCCTTTGACGGAACCGCCTTTTTTGTAGCCACCCAAGGACGCGCCTTCGTCGGCTTCCTTCTGGCGCAGACGTTTAGCCTTGTTGGCAGCCACGGCACGTTCACCTTCTTGCATACGCAAAGCGGTATCGCGGGCAACAATCTGGCGCTCCATGCGTCGTGCTTCTTCTGCCTTAGCAGGGTCCATACGAGTCATAGACATACCAGCGTTGGGGGCTGGACGAGGACGAGGTGTAGCACTGGGTGCTACCTTTCCAACACCATAACCCTCACGGCGCCCTTCGTTGCCATAGTCAGCGTCTTCTGACGCCGCACCCGAACCAGCTTCAATGAAGTCTCCACCGGTGTCAGGAGTAGCAGCTGCGGGGGTAGAAGGCACTGGGCCACCACCCTCTTTGTCGCGAGACGCCAAATAAGCCATGCCCGCCAGCGTGGCGAGACCAGCTAGGTCTTTTTTACGTGCCATGATCGGCTCCTTTATTTAGCTCAGCACTTGGCCTTGCCGCCCTTTTTCATACCCAGTGGCTTGCTGCCAGCCATTTTGACTTGAGTGCCTTTGGTTTTGCCTTTAGCAGCCAAGCCGTCACGGCTAGGAGCTGCGGTGCGAACTGCACCCATTTTTGCTTTAGTGATACCGTTACCAGATGATTTAGCCATGACTTGGCCTCCTTTTGAAAAAAGTTCAGATTTGCCCTGATGTGTCTTGGGCTCGTTTACCTTCTGTAGATCGGCGCGGGATTGGGTACCTTTGCCAAACTTCAGACCTTTGCTAGCTTCGCTATATTCCTTGGCCACCTTTTGAGGCACACCCGCTTGCTTCGCAAAGTCTGGGTTGTGCGCCGCGGCGTCCATAAAACGCTTTTGTTTACTGCTTACCGCTGGCATGCTTGTTCTCCATAAGGCGATCCAGTTTCTCATCCAAGCGATCAAGCCGGTCCAAGACGCGGTTGATGTCGGCGTGGACTTCGGTTTTTGTGACGTACTCTTTCGCGATCTCTTCGCGGGTACGGTTGAGGAGGATTGTGACTCGGTTGAGCTCATCTGATTTTTCCTTCAACACCCAGCTCAAAAGACCCAAGCCAGCCGTCAGTATGATGTTCCAAACGTTTTCCATCTCAACAATTCCATGCTCTCAGGCTTTTGTTAATCCGGCTGTTTGGGTCTTTCGCAGTCTTCGCGGAAGTCAACTTCTTCTTCATCCCAGTCATTCTGGCGCAGAAAGAGTCGCGACGGCTTCCGCCCTCCGGTTGTGGAGGCTTCAAACCGGGCTTTCCGGGGTTGGCTTTGTTGTAGGAGGCGCGCCCCTTCGCGTTCAAGCCGCCCTTCTCGGATTTGCCTTCTTTTCTCTGCCATGCTGGTGACTTAGCCATTTACAACTTTCAGCACCGGGGTGCAATGTTGCTCCAACAGCGGCTTCAACACATCTGCCTCAAAGTCACGGGTGAACTTCTCGGAGCCAACGTGGGGAAGGCTGATAGAGGGGTCAAGGAAAACTGTGAAACCATCAGCGGCTGCACGGTCGCAGAACAAATAGTCCTCGCCGTAGTACTCACCATTGACGATAGCAAGATCAAAAATTGCGTGTTCAGTGCGGTTGGTTACGTTGTTATCGTACGCCCACTCAGGGTGCTTGGCGATCATGGTCTCAAGCACATGGCGTTGGATCATCATGAACCCAGTACCAATACGACTGATACGCAACAGGCCGTTGGCATCAAACTCCAGAGCGCCTTTGTCGTCCAAGTGGTAGTCCAAAAAGAACTTACGGTCGGAGCCACGGCGAGGATAGATGCCAGCGGTGATGTCTTTATCTAGGCTCAACGCAAACAAACGCAGGATAGCGTCAGCGTTGACAACCACGTCGGCGTCGATGAACAACATAGAGTCCGCATCGGACTCCAAGAAGTCGGCAACCAAACCGTTGCGGGCCTTCGTGATAAGTGAGCACCCAGAGATATGGGTGAGGTAGAGCTTAACCCCCAAGTTCCCCGCCTTGACGGCGAGGTTGGCCAACGCAAAGGCTGAATCAATATTCAGCTTGCTGTCGTAAGCCGGAACGCAAACCATGAGTTTGCGCCCAGCTAGGTTAATGCTCTTCTCGGTATCAGCCATAAAACACTGTTACGCTGCTAACGTTGGTCACATCCACATAGACGTTTGTTCTGAAACGAATACCTTCGCCGGGAAGCAAAGCGTTGAACATTTCCGCCACAGCAGGTGTGTTGAGCGTTACAAGGGTGGTGCCAGAAGCACCGCCGTCCTTCAAAACCACAGAACCCGCAGAGGTAGTTGTGGTCAGAAGGATACCTTTAACACGGGCTGGGCCCGCTACCATAGTGCCATCAGCCGTAGCCGTGGCACTAAGGACGTCGGTTTGCATGGTCATGAAGACCTCCTAATTAGGCGTCAGCAAATGGAGTTGCGACAGTGCCAGAACCCAAAGCGATACCGTTCACCACATATTTGTTTGCAGCGATTGCAACGATCTCGACCCAAGTACCAGCAACGCCACCGGTGGTAGTACCGTTGAAGTTGATGAAGTCGTTGGTAGAGCCAGCAGTGTAGGCAACCAAAGCGTTAGAGCTGTCAGTGTCCACACCCAAGATGGTGCCAACAAACTTGTCGGTGCCGTTTGTACCAATCTTCAAAGAGCTGGTAGAGATAGTGGTGGGCACCCAGATGGTGTACACAACACCTTCGTTGTTCAGGGTGTTGGGGTCTTGACCGGGGCCAGAAGAAGAGGGGTTTGCGCTGGTATTGATCGCAGGCAAAGTGATTGTCAAAGTAGAGGCCAAAGAGCCGCCAACAGTGAGGATACGACCGCCGTGTGACACGGGGTTCAATGTGGTGCTAGCTGTGATTGCAACAACAGCTTCGGGACCTTGTTGGTAAATGCCGCCCAAAGAACGAACTGGGCCTTGGAATGTAGTGCGTGCCATGTCTTTTCCTTACATGCAAGTTAGGCGTATCTGTCTGCATGTCGTCTAGCCGGGACTAGTCAGATACACCGGGGACCCCGGGGATGTGTTGAATATACACGAAATTAGAAAAAAGAAAAGCCCCCGAAGGAGCTTTTCTTAGTTGGCTTAGGAGCCTGAAGAACCCCACATACCGAGGGGATCAGACCAACCGAAGCTGTAACGCTCGCGAGCCTTGTAGCGCACGTTGCCGGTGTCAAAGTCACCGTCCATGCTGTTCTGCAAGGGAGTACGAACGAAGTGCTTCATACCGTTAGGCACGTCTGTAGTCAAGAACCAAGCATTGCTGTCGGTCAAGAAGTGGTTGACGGTGTAGCCTTCAGGAATTGCACCCATTTGCTTGATAGCGTTGATGTCGTTGTCAGCAGTAGACACGCGGAGTTCGGTGTCCAACAAACGCTTAGCAGTGAACATCAATGCTGGGGGCACAACCAATTTCTTGGGTTTAGCAGCGATCAACAGACCACGTTCATCAGTCCAAGCAGCGATCTGGATCACGGCGGCTTCCAAAGAAGTCTCGTTCAGGTCAACTTGGGTAGAAGGAGTGTTGCTGTTGGTGCCACCAGAGATCAAGGGGTGAGCAGTGCTGAACAAAGCAACGCCGTCGCCACCGGGGTAGCTAGCGCTGAAGCCGTTGTTCAAAACTGAAGCAGCCTTGACTTGCTTGGTGTAAGCCATGGCGCGAGCCAAAGACTTGGTGTAGCGGGCAGACAAGCTGTCGTACAAGTTATCTTCCACAGCTTCTTCAGTGATGGAGAAACCGAGGGCGATAGTCTCGTGGTTGTAGCGAGTTGACCATGCTTCTTGTGCGTTGTCATACTGGATCGCTGAACCTTCGTTCTTGACGGGAGCAGCAGAGAAACCAGACAGTTTGGTTTCTTCTTCGAAGCTACGCTCAGATGTCTCTGTTTCGTAGATTTCTTTGTGCTCTTCGCCGTAGCGAGCGTATTCCATGCCGAACAAAGCGTTCAAGCCGGGGAGCAGTTCTTTAAGTAACTGTGCGCGTGAAATAGCCATTTTTTACTCCTTAAACACCGGTGGTGCTGTTGTACTGGTGGGTGTTGATCTTCACCAACAACTCGGTGTAAGTGTCAGCGGCGGTTGCGGTCTCGGGAACCACGTCGATAACACGCATTGGGATGGTGGCAGTAGTGCCAGCACCGGTCAATGTCACACCAACAGCGGAATCACCAGTAGTGGTAGAACCAGCGTTCAACACCAGAGGCAGGTTAGAACCCACAACAGTGCGACCGGCAGTGCCCATGGTAGTGCCGCTAGTCACGACAGCCACTTTGAACAAAGCTTGTTGGTCATCCACAACGTAGGCGTAAGCCAAGTTGGAAGCGGTAGACGCCAAAGCGGGGATGTACTGACCTTGCACGGTTTGACCGTTAGAGTTCACGTACTGACCGCCCATGCAGACACCCACGGGTGTAGCGGCGTTGGTAGAAGTTGCTTTAACAAGATAACCGTCGCTGTTGATCTCAACCACATCGCCATTGAAAATAGCGGTGCCAAAACCAGCGGCAACAGGAATCTGACGGAAGGCACCAGCGTATGGCTTGCCGTCAATCGAATTGACAGGCTTCAGGCCATAAGGTGCCGAAACGGTAGGGTATGCCATTTAGGACTCCAAAATTTAATTACCAGAACCGAAAGTGACTTTGGACTTCTTCTCAGAGAAAAGAGGCATCCGCGGATCACTATCACGAAGAAAGTTGTTGTCCACTGAGTCCATTTGAGCCTTGTTCTGGTTAGCGTAGTACGCTGCCCGTTGTTGCAAGAACTCAGCCGGAATACGGCAGAGCAACAGTCCGCCCACTTCAATGTTGCCTTTAAAGCGACCTTCTGTGGTGGCGTGCATCATGAGCTCGGGATAGTCCTCTGCTTTGCAGGGCTCGTATCCTTCGCGAAGCTTAGAAGAAATGTTAGATGGGTCGGCTGCCCCCATGGTAGCGGTACGCACCCAACGGTGTGACCAACCATCACGAGGATCGGGACTTGGGAGAACCTCGGGAGGACGCCACGCTTCTGGGCGCTGCATCACTTGACGGGTATCCAACTCACGAGCCAAACGGTTTTGACCTTTTTCGGCCTTAGTTACGTTTTCCATTCTTATTCACCTTTTCTAAGCAAAGCAACCTGTTTCGCGTACTGTTCCAAAGGAACCCCAAGTCTGCGAGCAATCGCAGCTTCGGATGCCTTCAACCGAACACGGTTAGGCGGGGTGCTACGTGAGGCCGGAGCCACAACATTAGCGGGTTTTGTTGCACGGCGGGGAGTTTCCTCATCTGCCGGTTCTGACGATCTTTTTGGAGGATCTTCGTCTTCCTCATGGCTCTGAGCATCTTCAAAATGCTCAGGAAATCTTTTGCGCATCGTTTTGTCGATGGTGTCGAAGTACTCTTTTGTACCTACATAGTCAGGACCATACTGCCTCGCGAGCTTTTTGTCAAGCCCTAACGCAGTCATAGTCATCTCGTCGTCAACTCCGTACCAGTCGCTGTTGGTTTCAATCCACTTTTGTGTGCGTGGAGCCAGCTTAGGTTGTGCGGATTCTTCGGCGGCAGGTTTGAAGTCATCCTTCTCTTCCACCTCGATTGGCTTCAAGCCTTGGGCCTTCTCGACTTTCAGCGTAGCACGCGCAATCTCGGCTTGTGCGTCGGCGAGAGCGTCAACGTCACCTGCTTCATAGGCCTCTTTGTACTTCTTCTTGGCGGCGCCCAGCTCAATCTCAGCGGTCGATTTGGACTGCTCAATGTACGCTTGACTACCAGTAGCAAGTTGCTGTTGGAGGCGTTTGTTCTCTTCAAGAATTTGCTTGGCGTAGGCTTCAGCGGCTTGACGCTCACGCAAGGCTTCTTCCTTGGCGCGGCGCTCGTCGTGGTACCCACGGGTGAATTTCTTGATACGCGACTGAACCTTCTCGTCGTACGAGGCTAGCTCGTCTTCGGTTGGGTCCTCTGGAGGGGGCGCAGCTTTGCGGCCACGGTCCTCTTCAGGTGTGTCGTCTTCGATTTCAAATGAGAAATCGTCTTCAGCAGCGGCCTGCTTCTTTTCCTTGGCTTCTTTCTCGTCGGGAAACTCGAATTCGTCGCCTTCAAACTTTGGCAATGGCATGTATTACTCCTTACGATGCACGTGTGATACCACGGGGGTCTTCAACCACAGCCTCAACTGAGTCGTCATTCAAGATGCGGAACTCACGGCCATGGATTTTCAGGCGGGTGCCTGAATTGGGGCGGACGATGACAAAGTCACCTTCCTTGCACGACGGACCGCTGGGAAAGCGGGTCGGGTCTTTGTAACAGTCAGGGCCAAGCTTCACGACGAACAGCACCGGTGTGAGCATTTCCTCACGCCAGATGTCACCGCTTGACTTGACAATACCAATCTCACTGTCGGCATACTGCTCCATCGCCTCTGGCACCACGCAGAGCAAGTGGAACGTTTTGGGGTCGGGCAGTTGCTTCGCTTTCTCTTCGTTGCTTCTATTCAGCACGCCGGATAGGTCCACGGCGGAAACATCAAACTCACTCATCGGATTGCTCCATTCTTTGCACAAGGTCTTTGACAATGGATTCAGCGTGTGTGAGACCCCGGATCACACCCGTGACATGACGATACTCGTCAAAACTTTTGGCACCGCCTCCTGAGAGGTGGGTTTGCTGATCGGCCCGGAGTTTGTCAATCTCCCGGACGATGTGGCTCAGCAGCTTGTAGTCGTTCAATTAGTCTTCCTTCTTTTTCTTAGGTGGTTGCGGTTGTTGGCGGCTCTGTTGAGCAGCCCGTTGCACGGCCATCTGAGCGCGATGTTTAGCAGCGTCGATGCCCATGCGTACACCTTCAGTTTCTTGCTGGCGCTGTGCTTTGTCTTTAGCTGCGGCAGCCGTAGCAGCCACCTGCATGGCTGCGATTTCTTTCTGTGCGGCGATGCGCTCCTCCTCGATGCGAAGCTGGTCGGCCTTGGCCGCGGCGTCGATCTGTTGTTTCTGCTGCTTGAGTGCCAACTCTTGCTGCTTGATCTGGAGTTCTTGCATCTGCATCTGGACCACAGGGTCCTGCATTTGTTGCTCGGCTTGCTGTTGTGCAGCTTCCGCTTTGTTCTGCTGGAGCATAGCTTGCGCTGCTTGTGCAGCCACCATCGCGATCTGGTCGGCTTGCTCTGGAGTGAGGTTCTTCTGCTCCTTCTCACCCGGCAACACCATACCCATCTTCTCCTCCATCTGACGACGGTACTCGAAGGCAATGTGCTCGTTGATGTGCGCCAAAGCCGCGGCTTGGATCGCCTGTGCTTGTGGGTTCTGACCAACCATCTGCATGATCTTGGGGTCTTGCATCGCAGCCATGTGCACACCTAAGTGAGCTTGGTGGTTCTGCTCCATGAACGCTTTCACAGGCTTGCCAGTCAACAAGTTCTGGTTCTCCTGCACTGGGTCGGTCGGCACAGCGTCCTCGTCCACAGGCACAAGCTTGGCGGCGTTCTTCACACCCAACACTTCAATCATCTGACGGTGCAACAAGGGCAGGTCATACAACTGAGGGGCGCTTTGTGCCAACTGAAGAACCGCTTGATACTGAACAACTTTCTGCGCCATGGTCGCGGCGTTGGGGTCGCTCACTGGGATCACGTCCACCATGTCATAGTCGCTCTTGCGAACTTGACGTTCACCGTTCGCAGGCTCGTAGTTGTACTCTTCTGGGCAGTAGTCGGCGATGATGACCTTGAGCAGTTTGAATTCCTGCTTCATCGCAAAGTGCAAGCGCGCCTGCACAGCGGACATGACTTTGAGGGTACGTTCTAAGAGGGCCAGAGTTGTGCCCACCGGCGCTTGCGAGCTCATGTCGCTCACACTCATATCACCACTCGAAGCAAACGCACGACCTTCCGTCACGATCTGGTTGAACAGAGTGAACAGAACTTGGCTTGGTTCCTTGTATGGCAGAGGGAGAATGTTGTCGCGGATCGAACCACTCGGCACGTCTACGTCGCGGAACTCACCGGGTTGGATAGGTGTATCGTCGCCCTTAATTCTGAGGCCGCGAGATTTGAGTCCTCCGGGGAGATTTGAGAGCGTACCAGCATCGACGAGCTGACGAATGAGCATCGTCGCGGATTTTGCATATCCACCGATAAGGTGAATGAGTCCGTATCCATAAAAACCGAACCCCGGAATGTATTGGTAATGCACAAAATGCTGTCGTTTGAGCATGAGCGTGTCTTCTTCATACCAATTTCTCCGAATGGCCAAGACCTTGCCTGTGCCTTTTTCAACTGTCACCACGTATGGCAGAGCGATACCGGTCTCTTCGCCCTTGTCATCCTTGTCCTCGAACCCTTCCAAGTCCAGCATCACGTGCATCTCAAGCACACGATAGCGATCATCTTGGATCGCACTCATGCCGTTCTCTTCAGCTTTCTGCTTCTCGATGTCGTCTAACTCAACGACTGGGTCACCCAGATCACAGTCACGATAGAACCCAGCGTGTTGCAGCTTAGTCAGTTCATTTTTAGTTTTACGCATCACGTGCGTAACACGCTCGGCGTCCTCTAAATTACTTGCGCCGTAGGGCACGACGATGTCTTCAGCGGGGATGAACGTAGCAACTTGACGACCTTTGCTTGGGTCGTAGTACACCTTCTTGAACGCACTACCTGCGAGTGGCAGGGACCACAAAAGCTTCTCGTGCTCGGCACGATACTCAGTCATCACTTCGGTGAGCTGGTAGTTCATGTCATCACGCACGCGCGCGGCGGCTTCTTCACGCAACAAGTCAATCGCACCAACGATTTGCGTCTTGACAGGACCCATGGCTGGGAACGTCTCCATCATGGACTCACTCTGGAATCGCACAACGCTCTCGGTCAACATGGGGTGGAACACACCACAAGCACCTTGCCATGGCTCAGTACGATCTTCGTACTTCAAGCCCAGCAACTTCAGGCCATCAACGTAGGTTTGAATCCAATCCTTGCGGTCACCAACGTCCTTGTCGAAGTCTTCAACCAAGTCCTTGCCCAGTGTGTCGAGCACGCCATCGTCCATGAACTCAGCGAGGTTGGCATCAAAGTCGTCGGCAGTGCCTTCGGTTTCCTCTGTTAATTCTTCACCTTCTTCAGTAGGTTCAAGCTCCAGCTCGACTTCAATCTCTGGGGCGTCCGTGAGGATTGCCAAGCCTTGTGGTGCGGCGTACAAGCCTTTGTCCATTGCCATATTGTTTCCTTACACTGTGTAGTACCGCTCTTTGCGGTAGTTCTTGAACCATTGAACTTCTTCGGGCTCGTCAATCGGCAGACGGAGGAACCCACCAGCTCTGAATCGCATCAACGCAAGAGTCGTCGCGTCAACCAAGTCATCGTGCTCGCCCGAGGGGAACGCGCCAATCTCATCAACCAACTCTTCCGCCCAACGCGTGCGTGGAACCCACACCTTCCCCGATGCAATCAAGTCAGACACTGAGTTCAGTCTCGCTATCTTATCCTGTCCCTTGCTGGGCGTAAACTCCTGCACGGGTATGCCCATCGCTCTGAGCTCATAGATCAGCGGTGCCCCGGTGGCTTTCTTCTCGATCAACAGACCATCAGGCTCGTACTCGTTGTACTCACGCAGTACATCTCGCTTCAAGTCAACCCACTCCACCCGCTTCTTATATGTGTTCAGCAGAATGATGTTCTTCGTGTTGTCTTTGTGGTGCGTGAATATGCCCCAAGTCGTGCCCGCAGAATAGTCGGCGCGTTGGTGTTTCTCGAACGCAGTGTCCCAAGTCTGGAGGATGTACTCGCAGCGGGGCGGCTCTTCCTCTTCCCACCACTGCCACCAATCACGTTTGACAATAGCGCTCTCGTTGCCCACTGGGTTCTGTTGATACTGTGCTTGCCACTTCGCGTTAGGCAGTTCTTCGCGTAGCGCAGAAAGTTCGCCCAGACTCCAAAACTCCGGCCAAAGCGGGTTGCCCGAGGGCAAGATTGCAGGAAATTCAATGACTTCCCAGTCAGTTTCACCACGTAACGCTGCATTTTTAAGCACCTGTCCTGTCAAATCACGCTGAGCCCAGCGCGTCATCACAATAACAATCGCACCACCCGGTTGCAGACGCTGCCGCGGACCTGATGTATACCACTCGTATACCTTGTCGTACACCTCTGGGTTGACTGCGGCCATCGCAGCCTCTTGTTCTGAGTGCGGGTCGTCAATAATGAGCAGGTCGGCACCCTTTCCCGTCACCGCACCGCCCACACCAATCGCAAAATAGTCACCGCCTTTGCTGGTGTTCCATCGTCCAGCGGCTTTTGAGTCGCTTTGGAGCTCAAGTTTGGGGAAAATTTCATGGTATACATCCGTATCAACTAAGTTACGGACCTTACGACCAAAGCCTACAGCCAATTCGGCTGTGTGAGACGTTTGAATTACCTTTTTGTGCGGAAATTTGCCCAAAAACCACGCCGGAAGCAGGTAAGAAGCGAATTCTGACTTGGTATGACGTGGCGGCATGTTAATAATCAGCCGTTTACACTCCCCGCGCGCCACTCTTTCGAACGCCTCAGCCATTCTTTTGTGGTGCCGCCCCGAAATGAACGTCGGCCACACTTTTTCGACAAATTTTATAAATTTATCCTGCGCCAACTCCTGCTTTTTCATCTCCTCCAGCTTCGCCAACTGCGCATCCAGCACGCGCTGGTCCGCCTCCGAGAGCGTCGGGAGGATTTTTACGATGTCCGCAAGGGACATATTGCTGGGGTCGAGGGTCATTAAGTTATGTTTTTTACTCAGTGGGTTTCTCTTCTACGTCTTCTATCGTATCCACAGTCTTTTCTCTGGTAACTTTGCGGCTTTCCTTCACTTCGTCGAGTTCATCCATCAAGCTGGACTTCACATCGACCACATCCGCATTCATCAGACGTTTGACGCGCTCTTTAATAGACTCCTCCAACGATTTGCTGGAAGTGTGGTGCACTGTAATCTCTGAGCGTTCTGTGAAAAGGCCGATATCACTATGCTTCCCTAACAACTCCAACGCTTTCAACTCCACCTTCACATCGCCGCACTCGGCTATCTGAATCAACCTATTAGTTACGAAATTGCGGGCTTGCTGCACATCCGCAAATACTTGGAAGTCGTATTTCTTCGCAGCCACGGCCAAGGTCTTGGCAACGCCGGGCTTGCTCACTGTCTTTGGTGTGGTGGTTTTTGTTTCGCCTTTGGACAGCTCGACTGCCTTGGCGAAATCTTTTGCGTCGAAATCTATGTTGCCACCCAGAGACTCGATCATCTCCACGGTGTTTACCGCAATGGCAATGCTATCCGCATGAGTCTTCGGCTGCTCATCGGAAAGGTCGAAAGGAACGGGGACGTCCTTCGTTGGCTGTATCTCAAGCATGAATTGTGTGCACCTCGGTTAAAAGGGAAAGTGTTGATGACGACTGGGAACCACCCCACTTAAAGCACCCGTAACTTACAAGGAAAACAGAGCATCGCCACCAACGGCACGAAATATAACAGAAAAGCGTAGAGGAGCGCAACCGCTCCACAAAAAATGTAGCGGAGGTCAAAATCGTTTTGGGACTCCACAAGGGGGGTATTTCGTTTTTCCCAATTACGACCTACGGCTGCTGGAATTTATATAGGGGGTGGGGGGTATAAAAAAGTTTACATACCCCGGGGGGTTTTTAAAAAGTGAACATTGGTTGAGCGGAACACAGTGTATGGGACCCGCACCTCCCCTTGCGTGTGTCTTGGGGGGCTGGGTATGGGTAGGGTCGGCGAGATATCCTAACAATGTTAGGCTCTGAATTATTGTTCACGAATTACTTGCATTGTGTGGTGCAAAAAGATATATTAGAAACATGCCAACCGATAGTCTTTATCGGCGCATACATTGGAGTAAATCAAATGGAAAATGTAAACATCACTCAGCCTACAGAATTCAGCCGCATTGCGTCATTGCGAGTAGCCGCAATAGAATCAGAGAAAAGCAATTACGGAAAGCGTATTGCTTACGGTGCGGGCTTGAACGATATCGCAACTACCGCATGGTTCGAGCTTGAAAACAATGGGGGCAAGCTACCCGAAGCTATCGCCGGTGAGAAGAAAGCCTATTACGAAGGTTTGAAAGCAATAGGTTATTCGAACCCGTCGAACGCATGGAAAATGATTAAGCAATATGCGAAAGCCGATGCCATTGCCCGTTCATTGTTCGGGTGTGTTGCCGAAACCGAAACCGATGCGCCCGCCGGTGCAAAGGCTCGCCCGCTTGATTTGCGCTTGGTTGAAGAACTGACCGCATTGTATAAAGCATGTTCAAAGGCCGATAGCTTGAGCACAAAACAGCAAGGTGCATTCGAAGCCATTCGCCTAGGCTTGAAAGCAATGGGCGTTGATATTAGCTTGATTAACGAAGGTAAGTAAAAACCCTAGCCTAACATTGTTAGGCTTCGCCCCTCGGTTTCCCGAGGGGCTTTTTTGTTTTCGCCGTTCACCTAACATTGTTAGGCATTGTTACATTTTGTCCGTGGGCTTTTGTTATGCCAGTTCTCCGAGCGGGGGTAGCAACCTATGCTGAAGTAGACGCAAGGGGCTTTTGTTATGCCAGTTCTCCGAGCAGGAGTAGCGACCAGCGTGGCCAAAAGCGTCGGCCTAACAATGTTATGACTTTTGTGACGATGTTATGATTTGACAATGTAAAAATGTAACATAACTTTCTAGGTTTCATGCGGGCTGAAGGGGTAAAGTTACAAAGTTACGCTTTTTTCAATATTGTGTTTCGGGCAAAGTGGAGAAAACGCAGAGGTCGAGCATGTCAGCAAGTGCTTTTTATACCACACACATTTTTGCCCACCGTTTAATTATAATATTTTTTTTCATAACAATATAACTTTATACATCACAACACCACTCAAACCCGCATGGTTAAGCCATTCTCTAAAGTTACATCTTTCGTTACATTTCCCTTTTTTCGCATAACTCTGTAACATAACTTTACCCCCATTTTCATAACTCTTGCATTGTTACATTTCTTTTCCCTTTGCTCTCACCCCAACACCAAAGCCCTTGACTTTTCCATAACTTTGTGGTACAATGTAAGATAACATGAAAAAATATCGTATCTATCAACCCGCAACCAACCCCCTAACAATGTTAGGTCAACAACCAAAGGAAACACTATGACTACACACAAAACAAACCACAAACTAATCGACACCGTGCTCAACGCACTTCTTTTTGTAACTTTTATTTTGGTCTGGCTGACTGCGTGAGGAGATGGATATGACTTCTTTTAATGGATGGGCTGAGTGCGTAGATTGTGGTGACGAATACCCAATCGAACGCTGGCAGTTAGGTTACCGCTGCTGCCTATTCTGTGGTGAGGATAGAGCCAAAGCAGAGCGTGCATCGTGGTGCGTAATACAGGAATACGGCAAAGGCAACTATCAATTCGTAACACCGACTGCGGCGTTCACCACGCTCAAGCAGACCAACCAGAAACAACAAAGGACATGAGCATGACCGAGGGAAAGATTAGACGCTGGGTTGTTTACAACTCACCCCGCTCGGGGTTGCAGGTGTGCCGAGCCGATGCAATCGTTGGTTGGGTGCATAGCGTGCAACAAATGAAAAACGATACCGACGCGGAGGTGGGCAGGGTAGTGCGTAAGTTCCCCATCATCAGCATGCACGCAACCCATAAAGAAGCAAGCGCAATGGTCAAGTTAACAAAGGAGTAAATATGTATCAAGGCGAAGGCTTAGGCCGACTGATTATTGATTTGGACGCTGTGCTCGGTGAGGCAGTGCCGAACATGGACAGCCGAGGTGACATTTACTGGAGCTTGGGCAGAGCCCTGCACGAGTTACACCCCGAGAAACTCAAACCCCTGCGTGATCGCATGGACATGATGTGGCGACTAGCCAACACCGACGGCGACGAGAGGGACGAGGCATGAGCAAGATGAAGGCGAGTGTGTTTGAGGAGGGTGCCGACACCGACACCGACGCCAAGACCAGAGCACCACTCCTAACAGTGTTAGGGGCAAGCAGCGAAGGTGCGGGGAAAGGGAAGAGTCTGCGAAGCAGGAGACCGAGCACACGCTATGCGCTGGTGGAGTGGGCAGATGGGGAGTTCTCCATCGAGACCAAGAAAGACCTGCGTGATTATTACTGGGACAGAACGACAGTGATATGCGATGACCAGCCGTACAAAGTGCTTGCGAAGATGTACATACTAGCGCAGGGAGGCGACGATGAATGAGACCGAGTTGAATGGGAAGTATGTCATCTACCGCACCGTGTTGGGCGACTTGGACTACCTGCACGAGAGGACATGGGACGCCTATGTATCCGAGCGAGACGGCAGGATGGTTGCGATGGAGGTAAGCCGAGGGCACACGATGGTAGAGGCGATCAACCTAACAAAGTTAGGGAACGAAGATGAATGAAGAATGGTTGGTATACCGCAGAAGCGAAGACTTCATGCCGACGACAAAGATGGGCAGGTGGGTTGCGATGGAGGCCAACAGCTATGACGAGTGGGCTAAGGTAACAAACCAACAAGAGCGGGAGAGATTCCCTGCGATTGCCCGAGGGCTGACGCAACAGCAAGCCGAGAAGATGGTTGAACTAACGAAGGAACCAAAATGAAATTCAATGCAGAGCAGATGACCGAGTACCTCAACATGGAGGCGAGTTACAGGAAGATGAGTGCGGCGTTCGAGAAGGTAACGCCAGAGATATACACCGAGAAGGAATATGAGGAAATTTGCCGACGCTATGCCTACGCCACTATCCAGATGGTCAAGTTGCGTTCGTTCGTGCGAGGGCCGAAGGTGTGAGTGAGATTTACACCGAGGGGGAGTATGTTCTCTACCGCTGGGACAACGAGAGCCGAGGGGCGTTGTATTTTGTTGTGGGGGCTGAGATGTGGGAGAACCACATACGAATCCATGGCGACTTGCGCACGCGCACCGAGCTTGCCCGAGGCACAGAGGACGAGATGAACCGACTGCTGAAACTGATTGGGGAAGAAGAATGAAGTGGGTGCTCGTGCGCAGTCGGCTAGGCACTCTGTATGTGCTCAAGCGTAAGGAATGGGTGGTATATAACGCCCAGTGTAGGCAGATGGGCGAGAAGCCGAGCGAGTTGGTGCTTGAGTCCGACGACAGAGACGAGCTGGTGCGGTTCAAGGAATTAGCCCGAGAGGAGGACTAACAAATGTTAGAACGAGTGGTATTCAGAGACGGCTACGGCAGAGTGAGGCATTGCACAGTGGAAGATTGGGTGAGCTTTGTGCGTAGTTGTGAGCGAGATGGGATAACTCGATACGCAGTCGAGCTGTGCCGAGTGGGTACCAGAGAAGAGGCATTGAGGTTTGTTAACTTAACGAAGGAGAGTGAAGATGATAGAGAAGCATAAGTTCAAAGTGGTGGTGAATAACGCAGGGGAGATTCTCACCTTCTACACCGTAACCACAACACCAAACAACGCCAAGCGCAACGCCCTCACACAACTGGCCAAGAAGCTAGGGCATCACCCTGCATCAACAATCACACGGCTATGGGACAGGGCAGTAGTTGGACTGGCAGGGGGCTAACAATGTTAGAGAAGAAAGATGAGTGGTGCATTGTGCGGTGGCATGACGATGGTTTGCTCATACGCAAGGTGTATCAGTGGGAAGCGCAGGGAGACCACTACCGACACAAGTGGGAATACCTAGCCCGAGGGCTGACCGAGCAACAAGCGAAAGAATACCAAAAACTTTTTAAGGAGTGAAAGAAATGAAGTATAGATTTGAGGTGAAAGTGACGGGGTGGATAACACGCGAGATCGAAGCCAACAGCCGAGAAGAAGCAGAGGACATTGCCGCTGAGTTGGATTGGGCTATGCCGCTTGGCGACCTTAGATGGAAGTCAACAGAAGTAGAAACACAAGTGCAAGAGAAGGAGTGAATGATGGGATACCAAACAGTAATGGCAGTGCCAAGGATTGCCGACTACAAAGAGGCATACAAGAGATGGAATGACACCAAGCCAGTAAGAGGGCGCAGTGATGACAAGCGACCGCTGGGTGAGCGCCGGTATGTGGACACTTACAGTATCAGGAAAAACATCTGGACTGAGGCGATAGAGCTGGTGCTCTACCAGACACCCGTGATTAAGTTTACAGCAGACGACGAGGTGGTGCTCAACTATGGGCGCTGGCCGAGTGCGTCAACATGTCAATTCATTTCCCGTGTGCTTGCTGGCGTAGGTGCAAACCGAGTGCGTGGCGATGTGGTGCTGGGCTTCAGCACGGCTGATGGTGTCGTGATTCAGAAGCTGGGCGAGAACGAGGAACTGGTCTTAGTGCGTGGCGGGGACGGTCGGTGGCAACCCAAGCAAATCAAAACGCTGTTCGATTACCGCATCAACCGCAAGGAAGCTAACAATGTTAGAAAAAATGTGAAGCAATTCCGCGACTACCTGCAAGGCATGGTCAAGCTGATGGAGGACGAGACCATGTTGTATGGACAAACCTACAAGCGCATCACACGCACCTACGCAGAGCTTGGCGAGGTGTTTGGGTATCGACGAGAGTTGAGGGAGAGCAAAGTGACGATTGATGTGAACGAGTGGGGGCGACTCGCCGAGAAGCCAAACCCACACTACCCCCAACCAGAACAACTCAAGAAGGACTGGGAGAAATACAACACGATGTCCGATAAGTTCTACGAGCTAGTGAAGAATGACCAAGACGAGAACACTCGTCACCAGAACTATTGGATTGCGTTCAACATCTTGTTCGCCTATCGGAACTTCATGTATTGGATTGACGAGAGCATCGCGCACGAGAAGCAGTTGTACCTTGCCTCTGAATACTTGGAGAAGTATTTGGAAGAGATTTTGTTCGCTCGGTTCTCGGACAGAGTGTTCAAGCTGGTCGAGTTGGAGAAGGGCAAGGTGCCCACAGGTCGGTATGACAAATATGTAAGGAGTGAAGCATGAGTATGAGGTTTAGTTTTTGGGTGGCACTGCTGTGCTTTGTGTTGGGGCTAATCAATGTGGGTTTCTGTCTCTGGAATCGAGACTTGAATTCGCTCGGTGGCTGGGTGTCCGCTGTATGCGGGTGGGGCATTGTTGTTTTAAGGAGTGAAGCATGAGTGACTATGAATTGTTTTTGCTTGGCTGGGCTGTGGTAGCCACAGTCAAGGCGCTTGAGTATCGAACCAAGGAGAAGCTGGCGCGTGGTGTGTTCATGCACTTGATTCGCGACGAGAAGGCACGCAACAAGATGGTTGCCGACTGGGAAGATTTTAAAAAGGCTAACAATGTTAGGGAGGGTGTATGAAAAAGAAAGAAGCGAGTGGGTTGAGAACAATTTTGCATGCGGAGATGCAACGCAGTATTTGGCTGTTTGCTATGCAGGTAGATATTGAAGCGAGCGACTTTGAAGGTGCAATGAGGACGCAGTTAGAGTACTTGTCTTGGCACGATGAGTTCATCGAGCTACTTGATAAACACCACAACGAGTGGTGGGAGTTGAAGTTAGCCGTGCTCGGAGTCGAGTGGTGAGTAAAGGTTATGTACCGAGAGCAAAGGACTTGACATTGTCAAGTATTTGTGGTACAATGAAGGCTTGATGGATAAATACCGTCCAACGAAGGAAGCCCTAACAGTGTTAGGCAAACAAACGAAACTAAACGAAGGAAATCAAAATGTCAGAAGTTAAATTTGGTAAGTCAATCACATTGAAGCAAGCCGCGAATCTTATTCGCACAAACCCAAGCACTCGGTTCATGCTACGAGGCGAGCCCGGCATCGGTAAGAGTTCTTTGCTAGAGGCAATCGCCGCACCACTGGGACATGACCACGCATACATTGATGTGCCGAACATGGACTTGGGCGATATTGCAATGCCCGTCATCGACCACGAGACGAAGACCACTCGGTACTACCCCAACGCTCGGTTCGGTATCCACACAGGCAAGCCGATGGTCATCATGCTCGACGAGTTCAGTAAGGGCGCTGACCCAGTGAAGAATATGTTGCACCCCATGCTTGAGAAGGCGAACCCACGACTGGGTGATATTCCATTGCCCAAGGACACAATCGTTTTCCTCACTGGCAACTTGTCAACCGATGGTGTGGGCGACAGCATCAAGTCACATAGCTTGAATCGTATCGTGCCCGTCACTATCAGCAAGCCGACCGCAGAGGAATGGATTGAGTGGGGTATGAACAACGACATTGCCCCCGAGGTATTGGCGTGGGTCAACCGATTCCCTCACGCTATGGCTAGCTATACCGACGCAGGCCAAGGCGACAACCCGTACATCTTCAACCCCAAGCGACCACAAGCGGCGTTCGTTTCGCCTCGCTCACTGGCAACGGCATCTAACATTGTTAGCACCCGTAAGCAGAATGACCCCGAGTCTGTGATTGCGGCGTTGGCTGGTGCGATTGGTGAAGCGGCGGCTCGTGACATGCAAGCGTACATCGAGTTCTCTGACCAACTCCCATCTTGGGAAGACACCATCAAAGACCCTAAGCATACGAAGGTACCTACAAGTCCGGGCGCTTGTGCGATTGTGGTGTTCGGTGCTATCGCTCGTATCGACAAGACAAACATCGCCCCATTCATGGAGTACTTGGAACGATTCGACGCCGAGTGGCAAGCGGTGTTCGCTATCAACATTGCCAAGACACCAAGCAAGCAGTCCATTGCGTTCGGCGCTAAGGCGTTCGCCGACTGGGTTGCTAAGAACCAAGACTTGCTGTGAGCGACAGGGACTTAAAGTTTGTGGACGGGTGGGTGGAGACTAACTCCGCCTACCGCCGACTACAAGACAAAGGGTACAACGCTGGCGGCTGGATTGACAAAGGCGTGCCCAAGTATGCGTTGTATCGCAGAGAGGAGGGTGGGTTGCGCTTTGTGATGCTTCACGAGTTCAACTCAGCCGAAGAACTGAACAACATGGTCAAGCTGTTACTTGATGAATGAGGACTAACAAATGTTAGTGACGATTGACTTGGATGCTTTGATTCTGAGGGCGGCGGTGCATCAGATGGACAACGAATATGTGCATGAGTATGTGTGTTTGGTAAAAGCCCTACAAGAGCAGATGCCAGAGGGTGTAAACATCACGAAGCACTTTCGCCAACAGGTGAAAGAGTACAAGAAACTAACGATGTGGAGGTAACAAATGTTATACGCACAGATGACGGACAAGGCGATGTGGCCGATGAAATGGGCGAAGTGTGAGGATATGTTCAAGTATCTGAACCGCATGACCTATGGATTCCAACTGCAAATCGAGAGACGCATGTTGTATGACGCAGTGCACCCCGAGTTCCGTGGTGTGTTGGTGAAGTGGGTTTCTGTGGGCGGGGGCAATGCAATGTCTACCAACCGCGAAATCCTACTGGAGACATTCGACCCCGAGCAGATGGAGGCGGCGTTGTTCATGCTCATCAACGAGGCAGAGCAAGCGGCGAAGGCGGCGAAGTGGGTGCATCAGGGGCAGATATGAGTGAGAGGTACTCCGATAGGTACTTCATTAGGTGGAGAGTTGTGACTGACTACACGACAGGACACCTACGGCAGACAGGGTGGGATTTGATAGACAACTACAAGTTCGACCGCACAACTGTGAAGTCGTTCGAGATAAGTGAGTATGAGCAAGCCAAAGGTTTGTGTAAGTTATTGAATTCAATCGAGGAGGAAAACCATGGGTTATCGAAGTGAAGTGAAGGCGGTGTTCTATGCACCGCAAGAGAAGTGGGCGGCGCTCAAGCTGTATGTGGACGAGAACTTCCCAACAGTGGGCGACCTGATAAAAGACGAGGACTTGAAAGAGTTCGACACAGGGATTTACTGCGGCTATTTGTTTGAGCAAGACGATGTGAAGTGGTATCCAAACTACGCCGAGGTGATAGCGTTCACCGATTTTACGCGTGCGTTCTTAGAGCTAGCCGAGGGGGAGAACGCCGAAGCACTGGATTGGAACTACGAGTTCGTGCGTTTGGGTGAGAACTACGACGACATTGAGACCGTGCAGTCGGACGGTTGCGTGTATCTGTTGGATGTAAGACGAGAGATTGAAGTTAACTTTTCATTGAAAGAAGGAGCCTAACAATGTTAGAAGAACGCAAGTTGCAGAAGGCAAAAATCACAGTGATGCGTAACCCCAAGTTCGCATTGTTGCAAGGTGTGATGATGGTGGGTCGAACCTACATCAACGACTACATACCGACAGCGTGTACCAATGGCAAAGACGAGAGCTATGGTCGAGCCTTCGTCAAGAAGCTGTCCGACAAGGAACTGGCTTTTGTGATTGCGCACGAGGCTGGGCACAAGATGTACCGCCACCTTTCCACATGGAAGAAACTGCATGACGAGGACGCACGCTTGGCCAACTCAGCCATGGACTATGTGATTAACCTCATGCTCAAAGACCTCGACCCGAACGAGTCCGTCATCGCTATGCCACGATTGCAAGAAGCCGTGGGTAAGCACAAGAAGGGTGACTTCATGGGCTTGATTGATGAACGATTCCGAGGCATGAACACCAAGCAAGTGTTCGACATTCTCAAGCAGGAGAAGGAGGACGACGATGGCGACGGCGAAGGCGATGGGTTCGATGACCACGATTGGGAAGGCGCACAAAACCTCACCGACGAGGAGAAGAAAGAACTTGCGCGTGAGATTGACCAAGCGATTCGTCAAGGCTTGATCGCACACCAGAAGCACATCGGACAGGGCGGTGCTGGGTTAGACCGAGAGCTCGGTGACTTGCTTGCACCCAAGGTCGATTGGCGTGAAGTGTTGCGTGAGTTCGTCAAGGCTACATGTGCTAACAAAGACACATCATCGTGGCGTCGAGTCAATCGTCGCTTCTTGTCCACAGGCACATACATGCCGAGCATGATTGGCGAGAAGGTTGGTCACTTGGTTGTGGCTATCGACACATCGGGTTCTATCGGTGGGCCTGAGCTCGACGAGTTCTTATCCGAGGTTAAGGGTATCGCAGAAGAAGTTAGCCCCGAGTGCGTGGACTTGATCTATTGGGACGGCGATGTGGCGGCGCACGAGAAGTATTCTGGTGCCGAGGTATCTAACATTGTTAGTTCAACCAAGCCCAAAGGCGGTGGCGGCACTGACCCTTCTTGCGTATCCAAGTATCTCAAAGACGAGAACATCAAACCCGAAGCGATCATCGTATTGACCGACGGCTATGTGCCGAACTGGGGTAGCGACTGGACTGCACCAATCATGTGGGTCATCAGCGGTGGCAACACAAGCGCAGTGGCAGAGCACGGCAAGACTATTTACTTGGAGGATTGATATGCCAATGGTTGTAAGTTTGACATACGGCGACTTAGTGATGCCGACTGAAGATGCGGTGATGCTGTTGAAGATACTTGAGAAGGCCGAGACATATCGGACGAAGTACCACAGTAGCGAAGATGGTGGCAACACGCACCACATCTTTCCAAACGACACGCCCTACCACGCCAGATTGATAACCGAGGACTTGTACCGCATGGCGAAGCTGGCGGGTAAACCGGAGAAGGATTGATGAGTGAACATCCAACGAGCTTTTTTACAAGCGGGTACGACTACGAGGCTAGGCGCAAGCCGGGGCTGAAGTTCTGGGTGTGGCAGGTGGTTGGAGTTAGCCGATACGCGCTTAAAAATTGGAGGCGCGTTACCCACATCGAGTACGACAACATGAGCAAGGGCGCGGCGCTGGGCTATGCCAAGCTGATGAACGATGCGAACAGGAGGGAGTAGTGGTGGATAAAACAGCCAAGCCAATGACAACCGAAGAGTTCAGCCAGTATGTGAACGCCACGATGGAGAAGGTATACAGAGACATGCGCCCCAACTACTACACCCGTAGGCTCTACGGAAAGTACACCATCTACAACAAAGATGGTGCGGTGGTGGCCAAGGGTCTGAACCAGAAAGAGATGGAGAACTACATGAAGCTATTGAGAGAGGAGAACTAACAATGTTAGACCCAGAAATGCAAATAAAGCTCTTGATACAAGAGCGACCATGGGAACATGAGCCCGACCGAGAGGAGTGGGTGCATGAACTGACAGGCTACAAGTGCACAGTGTGGCGACACCCAACGCTCGGACACCTTTGCGGGTATGTGGCTGTACCGAAGGGACACAGGGTGTGGGGCTATGGCTACGACGATGTGGATGACGCTGATGTGCATGGTGGGTTGACCTACGCGGAAGAGGACAAGGAGACAGGCGAGTGGGTGTTCGGGTTCGACTGTAACCACGCCGACGACTTCAACCCGAAGCTGGCGTTAACCATGATGAAGGTGATGGAGAACTACGATATGGACTTGCACTTACGAGCGACGAAATACCGCACGTTCGAGTATGTGAAGGGGCAGGTGAAAAGCCTATCCAAACAGTTGAAATTGTTAGACATGAAAGGGAAATGGAATGAGTGATGACGATGAAGGAATATGGAGTGCGCTGAAGGCGTACAAAAAACAAAAGTTCGACACCGACAGGAAGAATTTTTTAGCTCAAGCAAACCTAGAAGATGACGGCGGGTGGACTAAGCACACCGAATGGCATTGGTCAAGAATGATTGGGAACGAACGCTTGGACTACTGGCCTAGCCGTAAGAAGTTTATGTGGAAGAAGCAAGTGATGCGCGGGTTACGCGCCATGAGAAAAGTAATGAAACAAGGAGAAGTGAAATGAGTATTGCATCAAGCGCGGTTCTAGTAGAACTGAACATAAGTGTGTGGCCAGCTAACAAAGTTGACCGAGAGATGACAGAGCAGGTGAACGCCAATGCGTCAGCGGTTCGAGATGCGTCACAGACGCGTAAGAACTTGTTTGCGGGTACTAGCCTACGCAAAGACATTGAGAAATACGCGGCGCGTATTCGGCTTTATCACAACCAGCACACATTGCCATGGGCAGATAAGGGTCAGCGTTTGCTACCCACAAAACTCTTTATGGACTACAAGACAACCATGAATGTGTACGAGGCGACATTCAACCAGATGTGCAACAACTTCTTTGCCGAGTATCCACGCTTGGTGCAGGAGGCACAGCAACACTTGGGCACGATGTACAAGGCCGACGACTACCCGCCACTGGACGAGGTGAAGTTGAAGTTCGGCTTCCGTAAAGCGATTGACCCCATACCCGAGTCCGGAGACTTCCGACTAGATGTATCAGCGCAGGACTTAGAGGAGATGCGCGAGCAATACGAAGCCAAGTTCGAGGAGAGGCTCGCCGACGCTATGCGTGCGCCGTGGGAACGACTGCATGGTGTGCTTACAGCTATGTCAGAAAAGCTAACCGACGAGGAGGGTGTCGAGTCCAAGAAGCGCTATCACGATTCGCTTGTGACCAACGCACAGGAGTTGGTGGGGTTGCTTGGCAAGATGAACATCACCAACGACCCCAAGCTGGAGGACGCACGCAAGCAGTTGGAACTAACAATGTTAGGTGCTGACATTGAGACGATCAAAGAGAGCGCCTATGTGCGCGAGACGATGAAGAGTAAGGTCGATGCAATTTTGCAGAAGTTTGAATGGTAAGGAGAGAACGATGACAGATACAACACAACCACAACGCCCAGATATATTCGCACTACCCAACGTGCATAACACCGAAACAGGACTCCCAAAGCTGGAGGAAATACCCGTCCGAGTGTGCCGACTCGTGTGGATGCTAGCCAAGGAGTTCCCACTATGGACATTCAAGGCGCATGGCTGGCGCACATTCAAGGTGCTTAAAGATGGGGAAGAGCTGGGTCAGATCGGCGAGGAATGGTATGGCTCAAAGCAAGCGATCACAGTCCGCAACGACAGGATTGCGGCGCAGAACGAGCGCAAGAACGCCTATCACACGCAGGACATAGACAAGGCGGTGCTACGGGTGAAGAAGATGTTCAAGCCCATGACGCTGGCCGAGCGTATGGTTAAGGCGAAGGAGGAGGGCGACAAGGTAATTATGCGCCAGTATCGCGGTGCGCACCGCAACACCCAAGTGCTCAGGAACCAGATGGACCAGAGCTTGATGGAGTATGCGTACGCGCACATGGGTCAGTACATGGCGTGGCTGAAAGCCAAGAACGATCTAACAATGTTAGGAGTGATCGAAAGCCATGAGAAGTCTAAAGTAGACATGCAGACCATCGAAGAAGCGCAGAAGGCGTTCGACAACAAACACAAGCATGCCCTGATTGTTTTGGCCGATGGAAAATATATTGTTAAGGTACTTGACAATGTTCAACTGTATGACGATACTACGCTACCTCACGACCTACGCGGCAAGCTGGGTATGTTGAAGTTAGTGGAAGCAGAGCAGATGGTAACTGGTATAGGTTGCCGAGTGTCCGATGAAATTTTTGTGGTGTTACATGAATCAAATGACGAAACCAAAACGCAATAAAACATGGGAACAACCCAAGCAGGTTGTGCCCTACGACACAGGGAAGGTCAAGATCGGCCTTCTCTACACCCCACCCGCGCCGAAGATGACACGCGATGATGAAGTCATTCAAGCGGCGTTGCTGGGCATCAAGCTCACACCTCACATACCTTGGCAATGGCTGGGCGGCGTAGTGTTCGTTGTCTCCCTGCTTCTAACAAGTGTTAGGTGGTTCGTGTGAAAGTCCCTCAATGCCTACGCAAGCAGGTGATTGAGTACGAGAAGGCTGGGTTCCACGCAATAGATGTGG
>Ga0255172_1000164_pt1 | contig 28158 bp, 36 predicted proteins | sample Atl_Yuk_RepC_8d_FD_189952 | JGI IMG/M metagenome (GOLD analysis project Ga0255172, IMG submission 189952) | Freshwater microbial communities from Altamaha River, Georgia, United States - Atl_Yuk_RepC_8d | ecosystem: Environmental > Aquatic > Freshwater > River | place: USA: Georgia | collected... | reverse complement strand
TTTGCCTACTGGGGCATTACTGTAGAGGACCGTGTACAGTTTATCGTTAATGATACCAATATCGGTGCCCTTGAACGTGCCAAGTTCCACTATCGTGAAACTAAGCCAGACAATAGTGCTACAGTCTTTGTCTTAGATAAATTAAACAAAGACAAAGTCATGAACACTAAGGCGTTCTTTAAGGCTATTGCTAATCCTCCAGAGGATCGTATTGTAAAAGCCAGTTCGTTGTCGAAGAAAGAACGTCAAGTTGGTTTGGCAAAGAACGTTACAATCTTGTGTTTGCAAGAACGTGGCACAGGTGGCTACTATCGTGAACGCGAAATGGTTTGGCGTGATGCTGGTAAGGCTGACAGTTTTGATGATGCTACTACTTACTACTACTTGCCTTTGAGCGGTTTTGAAGTTCAAAGTAAGTATGGTATGAGCAACGTCAAAGAGTTTTACAACGATTTGAAAGACTGTGGTTTAACTGGTTTGAAGACTACAATCTACGGTGTGCGTAAAGGCGACATTGAGTTTATTAAGACTCAAAAGAATTGGGTCAACATTGAAGAGCACATTGTTAGTGTTTTGAGCAAGCCAATTGATAATAAACTTGTTATGAGTTTGGTATTGCAGGCTGTTGACAATTTCAACCTGTTGCAGTATAATGAAAGCATCATGTTTAATGTTACTAACAAAAATAGTCCGTATGTTGAATTGGTAAAACAGTTCAAGGGCTATGAAAAGATTAAGTACAGTGAACAAAGTTTGAAGCGTTTGTGCAATCGTTATGCTCCTGGTGTAACCTTTAGTCCAGAAGCTCAAGTGCAGAAGTTTACTGATGAATGTGCAACCATTAGTAAGCGTTATCCGTTGTTGGCATACTTGCGTAGTGCGCCAAATCATGAAGTTGCTGAGTACGTTAATTTGATTGACACACAGAAAGGTGTTTAAAATGTTTCCATATTTGATTCAAGGCAAAAATATTGTTGTTGTAATTAACAACAATCCACATACAATTACTTCTACTCATATTGCCTATGAGAAAGTCAAAGAAGCAATTAAGACAGGTGACTGGGACACAGTACAGGAAGTAATTGAGCCAAAGAAAATTGTGCTCGAATATGGTGCTGGTAACATCGCTATCCAAGGAGACAAGTTCTACTGGAAGGGACAAGAGTTCCACAACACATTGGCAGATAGAATTATTTCTATGTACCAAGATGGTTTCCCAATTGAGCCTATGGTTCAGTTTATGGAGAACTTGATGAGCAACCCAAGTCATCGTGCTGTTACAGAACTGTACAAGTTTTTGGAAAAGGGTAATTTGCCAATTACCAATGACGGTCACTTCTTGGCATACAAGAAAGTTCGTAAGGACTATAAGGATTGCCACAGTGGTACAATGGATAACTCTGTTGGACAGATTGTTGAAATGGAGCGCAACCAAGTTGACGACAAGGCCGAAAACACTTGTAGTTCTGGTCTGCACTTCTGCTCACGTGAGTACTTGGACCACTTTGGTGGTGAACGTACAGTGATCCTTAAGATCAATCCACGTGATGTTGTAAGCATTCCTACTGACTACAATGCGTCTAAGGGTCGTGCTTGCCGCTACGAAGTTATTGGTGAATTGGGCGTACATCCAGACGATGCTTTCAAAGCACCTGTCCAGGATGAAGCCTACACACAAGAGCAGTTGGATGCCGCTGTTAAGGCCGCAGTCGATGCCGCTCTTAAGGTAACACAATGATTAGACTTTGGCTAGTCTTTGCAATCCTTGCCGTCCTGATCCATTTAGGTATTACTACCTGGAGGAAAATGGAGGGCAAGGAGCGTTGGTCATTGACAAAGTCATTGGCCTATAGTATAATTGTTTCACTGTTAGCACTAATGGTGATGACAGCAATCGTAATTTTATTTTAAGGAAAAACAATGAAGCGTATTTTAACTCTCTCTATTCTTGCCGCCGCAGTTTTGGCAACGGGTTGTACTCGTATCGAAACTGGTGAAGTTGGTCTCCGTGTCGGTTTTGACAAGCAGGTCAAGAATGAGGAATTGCTTCCTGGTTCGTTTAACCAAACTATTATCGGCGATGTACTTACATTCCCAACTAAGGAAATTAGTGTCAAAGTTGAAGACATGACTCCATTGGCTAAAGATAATAGCACAATGAAGGACTTTGATGCGTTGGTTACTTATAATATCAATCAAGCACAAGTGGCCGAGATTTATAATACAAAAAATAAATCATTCCACGCTAGTCATAATGGCGATGTTTACTTGATGTATAATTACATCTTTAATGCTTCACGTAATGCTATCTACAAAGCCGCACGTAAGTATGAAGCATTGGAAATGGGTGATGCACGTCAAGCAATGGAAACTGAAATCAAAGAACAAGTTACTCGTACACTGGCTGAAGAAAAGTTGGATGGTACTATTGTAATTGGACAAGTTCTTATTCGTAACATTGTGCCTGCAGACTCTGTTGTAGCCAGCGCCAACGAATTGGTCAAAGCCAAGAACGAGTACAAGACCGAAGAAGTCAAAGTTGCTACTGCTAAGAAACGTAACGAATCGATGCAGGCCAATCCGATGGCAATTCCATTGTTGAAGGCGGAGGCAGAAGCAGAAGCCATGCGTAAGTTGCCCGATGCTATTGCCAACTTCAAAGGTCAAACTTTGGTTATCAACGGTGTTGTAACTCCTACTGTTACTACCAACGGTAAGTAATATGTTAAAACGTTTACTTTGGCAACGCAGTGGCGGACATTACCTCTTTTGGCTGTCCGCCATTTATCTAGTAGTTGGCTTTGCTAACATTGCCTACAAATTTACAGAAGCAGAATACATCCAAATGGTTTGGATTCTTTGCTTAATGATTCCGCTGGTAGTTAAACCCGTAGCACGTTGGCTCAACATGACTACAATTTGGGAACGATAATGCGCTTGAAGCTCAATGGATAGGCAGGGACTTCTAAACTCCCGATAGCAGGTTCGATTCCTGTCTAGCGCACCATTTTTAAGAAAGAGAAGTAGTATGGATATGGATCAGGCGGCAGTATTTTTAGCCGGATCAGTTTTAACAGTTTTAGGATTCTTGATAATCCTAGGCGGTATTCTTATCGCTAATAACTTAGTTGCCAAATATTGGAAGTCGTGGGGTTGGTCATGGATGCCACATTGGGCACATGAACCACAACGGTTTATGACACAAGAAGAATCTGAAAAGATTCCGCCATATATGAAAGACAATCATGGCAAAGAAGAAACAAGCAAAACAGTTTAACTACGCAGTAGGACATTACTGGGAAGGCGAAACCGGCTCGGTAGGAACTTATGCTTACGGTAATGACATCTTCTACGGTACTATGGAACAGGCACAGAGCTTCTTGAAGTATGTTCAGGAAGAGAACAAGAAGAAAAAAGTGGCTGATCGCAGAGATTGGAGAATTTTTCAACTGATCGAAGTGCCGATATAAATAAATTTGTAGGGTGGTCCTACACTAACACTCTTTAATAACTAGGCGTTTAGAGTGTACGCCGTAAAAAGGAAGAACCATGATGTATAATCAAAAACTAGTAGCCTCTATCAAATCAAAAGGCAAAGTGCTCCGTGAATTCAAGGACACAGTCTATATTCCGTTCGCTAGCGAATATAGTATCTTACTCAAAAATCTTAATACAACTCGTGCTGTCGTAAATGTGTTTATCGACGGAGAGAATGTCGTCCCTGGCGGATTGGTCATTGACCCGGGTCGGACTGTCGACTTAGAGCGTTGGATTAAAAACGGCAATCTCTCCGAAGGTAACAAGTTTAAGTTTATCGAACGCACAAGTGCAATTGAAGATGGTCCACGTGGTATCAAACTAGAAGACGGGTTAATCCGTGTTGAATATCAATTTGAAATTCCACGCCCTATTCTAAACATTCCTACTTGGAGCTCAACTACTCTTACTAGGGGTATTAGTGGTAGTACAGGAGATTGGGCAAGCCCGATGGGTGCTACTTACTCTACCAATGCCAGTCTTAACAGTATGAATGTAACAGCAAGTGCCGCAAGTTTTAAAAATGAAACCGGCATTACTGTTCCAGGTAGCAAGTCCACTCAGTCATTCCAACATGTCACAGTTGGCGCACTAGAATCTACAGTACACAATATTGTGCTGAGACTAGTAGGCGACTTGGGAGATAACAAACCTGTTGAAAAGGCAGTGACAGTTAAAGCCAAACCAAAATGCGTAACTTGCGGCAAGCAGAATAAAGCTCACGCTAAGTTCTGTTCAGAATGCGGTACTGCATTAGAAATATTTGCGTAAATAAAAACACGGGGGGTGAAAGTCCCCCTTTAACTAAAGGAAACGAAAATGAAATAGATTGAATATGCTTGTAAGGACCTAGTGTTCCATTTTAACAAAAAACACTTAGAAGATCAGACCATACCTATGTGGGTCTTAAAATTTCATGGGGAGACATTATATGTCAATCACGTAGACTGTACAGTTGCTTGGAGCACCAAGGAAACACCAGACAACAGTCATACAAAAGGTAGCATTAAAGTCAAGAACGTACTATTACGTGTCGACGATGAAAACAATGCTCAAATCTCCGAACTCACGTTAATAGATAAATTTAGACTACGTAACCAAAAGTTAGGTATTACTAGAATTATGTTTAGACCTCATAGCGAAATGCACAAAGCATTGTTGGCTAACGAATACAAGCACGGTCCTATGAAATACATTCAAGGTAGATGTACTAGTACATTTATTATTTGTGATCTTTTGGATAGGAAACAAGTAACGTTCGCCCAACTCAAGTATGATGATTGGAGAGAAGTTAAACCAAACGAGTCGTACTACACACAATACGATGACACTAAAGGATCCAATTTACATGTCGACTATGGACACCCAAGTACACCGTTTGAATATAGTTGATTTGGCACTAAAATATATTGACTACTGATTTACACTTATATATACTATACAAAGTGATTTAGTATAATCGCTTTTAATTGCCGTACGGAAGGTATGTAAATTTGCCGTACGGTTTACACATAAGGAAAATTTAAAATGAAAAAATTTGTTATTGCAACTCTGTTTGCCGCTGTTGCCGGTGTCGCTTCTGCGGCAGGTAACGTAGTTGGATTGGAATATAAATTCGAAGATCCACGTGGCACAGGAGCCAACCAACAAGGTTATGAGTTTACTATCGGTACACAAGCCGCATCAAATGTTGGTGTTGACCTAAAAGGTGAAAACATGTACACAAATGGTAACGGTGCAAACTCTAGTAAACTAGAAGTTGGTGTTACTCCAACAGTTGGTATTACAGACAAACTAAGCGGATATGTTCGCGGTGCAGTCGGTGAGAAATGGCAAGTTGGTAATCGTTTCGATTACTACTCTGTTGAACCAGGTGTTAAGATTGCAGTTAATGATCGTTTTGGTCTAAGAGCTGGTTATCGTTATCGTACTGGTTTCTCCAGTGGCGACAACTACATGACACGCACTTGGAGAATTGGTGCTGACTACGGTGTTACTAAAAATGGTACAGCCTTTCTTGGATTTGATCGCCAGGAAGGTGATATCAACAGTAACGTAGTAAGTGTTGGTTACAAGTACGGTTTCTAATCAAACCAAAATTAATAAAGGGCCTTCGGGCCCTTTTGTTATTGAAAAAACCTATAAGCGTTATTAAAATAATTATTGGAAAAACCTATTGATTTTGCATTTTAATAGGATATATAATATACACATACAACGAAGAGTTGTTATAGTTTTCAAACACACACAAGGAGAAACAAATGAAAACAGTTGGACATAAATTAGAAAAATTCGCAATTACTGGTGTTAAGCCAGGACAACCAGAAGATGCTTTCTTTGACATTACAGATGAAAGTTTTGCTGGCAAGTGGAAAGTAATCGTTTACTACCCAAAGGACTTCACATTCGTTTGCCCTACAGAGATTGTAGCCTACGATAAACTAGCAGGTGACTTTGCTGACCGTGACGCAGTATTGCTAACAGGTAGCACAGATAACGAGTTTTGTAAAATCGCATGGCAAAAAGCACACCCAGACTTACAGAAAATTACACATACACAATTTGCAGACACACAGCGTGGCGAGTTGTCATTGATTGAGCAGTTGGGTGTATTTTATGCTCCAGCAGGTGCGGCTCTACGTGCTACATTTATTGTTGACCCAGAGAACGTTATCCAGCACGTTACTGTCAACAACTTGAACGTTGGTCGTAGCCCAGAAGAAACTTTACGTATTCTTGATGCGCTACAAACTGGTGAGTTGTGCGCTTGTAACCGTACAGTAGGCGGCGAAACTCTTTGATAGGATCAATTATGCTTGATTGTTTAATCCTAGGCGATAGCCTAGCAGTAGGAGTAGGACAAGTTCGTACAGAATGTGTTACTCGTGCTAAGAGTGGCATTAACAGTTATGACTATGTTAATCGTCATGTGTTACACACTCAGGGCACTACACAGGCAAAAAATGTAATCATTAGTCTAGGGTCAAACGATACAGCAAAAATAAACACAGTGGAGGAACTAGACAGTCTAAGACAACTAGTAGACGCCACTCGTGTTTATTGGATTGTACCTAATATCAAGGACGATAAGAGACGGGCAGTTCTTGCAGTAGCAGAAAAATACAAGGACTTTGTAATAGATGCTAGAAAGCACGAAACTAGCCCGGATCACGTACACCCAACTTACAAAGGCTATAAAAGCATAGCCAAAGCAACTAAAGGAGACACACTATGACACAATGGGTTGATCAATTAAAAGAAGGTTTACCAGAATACGCCAAGGACACAAAACTAAATCTGGATGCAGTAATCAAGCGTAGTACACTATCAGATGTTGTAGAAGCAGAAGGTTGTGCATTGGCCGCGGCTATGAGCACCGGCAATGGAAAATTGATTAGTTTCATCATGAGCAACATCACAGACGAAAAAGAACGTGATGCCGCGATGACCGCTGGTTCAATTATGGCACAGAACAACGTTTGGTATCCATATGTTGAGATGGCAGACGATGAGCAACTAAAGGGCTTGCCAGCACAGTTACGCATGAACGCTATCGCAAGCCATGGCGGAACTACCAAGGCTCGCTTTGAAGCATACAGTCTTGCCGCAAGTATTGTTGGCAAGTGTCATTTCTGTGTTAAGGCGCACTACGAAACATTGAAGAAGGAAGGCTACACCGTAGAACAACTTCGTGACATCGGACGTATTGCCGCAGTGATCAATAGTCTAGCAAAAGTACTAAACGGTTAATACAAAAGTGTGGCGGTTTTCAAAATGTTGCAAAATCGCCACATTTCAACATAGGTATTGACAAGTTTTATAAATACTCATATAATACAAATATTGTAAAGCAATCACTTTCCACAAAACATTAGGTTGTCCAAAAAAGACAAAAAGATGTTGACAAAGATGTTGAAAGGCATTACAATACAAAGACAGTAGCAATTCCGCTACAACTTTTAAGAAGGTAAGAAAAAGAGAAACAAAATGCAAACGATTAGTTTACATAGACAAACGATATCTAAACAAGCCAAAGCGCCGGCATGTATGTCCGCCTATTGGTCACAGTTTAGTAATGTCGGGCTAGGTCTAGGTAATGATCGTACACCTGAGATTATCGTAGGGTTCTTGGAGGATCGTGTAAGTTAACAGTAACATACACAATAACTTTTAAGAACCCTGGACTAAAAACCCAGGGTTTTTTGTTTTGTAAGATTTGGAAATGAAAATGAATTTTGAAGATTTTAGAAAACAGAAAAGTGCCAAAGTGCTAAGTGAGCATGAACTGGACGACGATGCTTTTGAAAAACTCATCGAAGAAAAGTTTAATCGTGCTCGTGCTTATCACACAGCACTTTACAAGAGAGAAGTTGAGCTCGTAGAGCAAGACTAATCTCAAACGTGTTATAGGGAACGCGACCCTGCCTGCACGTAAAACATGGGCTTAATGTGGGCGGCCTACCGGATGGTAAGTTCTAGGCGATAACTAGAATGTGTAAAAAGGTAGCGTATTAAAGCATACTGCCGAACAATCAAATGGCAGTAGCCGATGAGTAGTATGCTTTAATACACACTTTCGAAAGAGAGTGTTATGTATCCCTAGTGTTAATGGCAGCACGACAGTCTCCAAAACTGCTAGTCGGGGTTCGAGTCCCTGGGGGTACGCCAATAATGCAACGGTGGCAGAGAGGCCCAATGCAACGGATTGCAAATCCGTAAAACCGTCAGTTCAAATCTGACCCGTTGCTCCAGGTTATATCCCCCGTTAGCTCATGGAGAGCAGGTCGGCTTATAACCGATTAATCTAGATAAGGTCCAGGATGAGGTTCGATTCCTCAACGGGGGACCATAAGGAGAATATTATGGCAGTACTTGTAGTGTTAGTTATAATGTTCGTGTTGTATCAAGTTTTGAAAAAATATTAAAAGGAGAGTAGCATGAAACGTGCTAAACGTTAGTGTCACTCTAGATCTCCCGTATGGTCTAGGGTTGGCACGTAAAATCAAATCAATACGTACAACCCTGTTTAGCGTCAATGGTAGCGCACTTGACTCTTAATCAATGAGGTGTGAGTTCGAATCTCACAGCAGGGACCATATGGGGGTATAACTTAATGGTTAAAGTAGCGGGCTTTTAACCCGTAAATCAGAGTTCGATTCTCTGTGCCCCTACCATATGAAAGCATTCTTAACTGGTCGCATAGCGTCAGTAGTAAGGACGGGCCACCATCTTATGACGAAAAAGGCATAAGAGTGCTTCCATATGGTAGTGTATAAAAACAAACTAACCACAGCCAGGAACTATAGACTCTGGGTGCATAGCGCATTGTCGTTAGTTTCTTTTTGTATAGTATTATTCCTGGATAGTTAAATGGTATAACAATCGGCTGATAACCGGTCATTCTGAGTTCAATTCTCGGTCCAGGAACCAATTTACATAGCGTTCGACTTCTGGGGAGGTCATCACCCTTTCAAGGTGACTAGGCGGGTTCGATCCCCGTACGCTATACCAGAGCAAATAGAGATCTTGTGGGTTCATCCATGTTCTCTCAATGTTTGTTAGTTTCAATGGGTGGTATAGAAACTAACACCAATTTGGGGGCAGTAGTGGGCTACGGTCTTCCCTTGCAAGGAAGATGTCTAGAAGGATTCGATTTCCTCGGCCTCCACCAAATTTGCGACAATGGTGGGTTAACCGGCCTTGCCGGGGCATTCTAGATTACCGCGAAGGTTCGAGTCCTTCGGTCGCAATTATTTTTATCTCTGCGTAATGTCAATCTGGTAGACGGCCTGATCTGGAGTCAGGAGGCTGTACGTTCGAATCGTACCGTGGAGACCAATTTTGCCCTTGTATCCTTAGTGGTAGAGGTCCTGTTTTGTAAGCAGGGTGTGGTGGTTCGATTCCATCCTGGGGCACCAAGTTTTGTAAGTGTCAGCAAGAGAATGTCACGCTATTGTAGGTAAGTTCGAACTACCTTAATAGTAAAAGGGGACGGGTTCAACTCCCGGGGGATCGGAAGATCCCTGCAGATTGGTTGCTAACTGGACTAGTATCCCAAGTGACGTACCGAGTCCCAGCCGGCTTTATATACATGGGTGAATGGTTGCTATAACGATGGGGCAACTACTTACAAATTCAATCTGTTGGCCTATGGTGTAATGGTAACACAACTGACTTTGACTCAGTCGTTCCAGGTTCGAGTCCTGGTAGGCCTGCCAATTTTAACGGTCCTTAACTCAATGGATTAGAGTGCCAGTCTTCGAAACTGGAGGTTGGGAGTTCGAGTCTCTCAGGGCCGGCCAATGGTGTTGCTAGTGTAGTGGTCCGCACGGCTGTCTGTGAAACAGTAAGGCAGGGTTCGATTCCCGGCTTCACCCCAAATATCGCCGCTTTAGCAAATGTGGTCATTGCACCGGTTTGAAGCACCGAGGAACTTGGTTCGATCCCAAGGGGCGGCACCATAATTATGCCCTTGTACGCTAATTGGTAATGCGAATGGATTTAAAATCCGTTGTGTGTAGGTTCGAATCCAACCAAGGGTACCATGCCTCTGCTGATGGAGCAGTGCCAGGTCTTCTAAACCAGGTTATAGTAGTTCGAATCTACTCAGAGGCGCCAAGGCTCTTGTAGGTAAATGGTATACCAGTGTCTTGGTACGACACAATCGAAAGTTCGATTCTTTCCTTGAGCACCAGATATACCCCTGTGGACAAATTGGTAAAGTCGTCTCTCTCAAAAGGAGAAGTTCTCTCCGTTCGAATCGGAGCAGGGGTACCACATTTGTAGCAGATTCTATCTACAACGAATTATACAAGTAAAACAACGAAGCGTGGCAGAGTCCGGTTTATTGCACCTGTCTTGAAAACAGACGATCCGAAAGGGTCCGTGAGTTCGAATCTCACCGCTTCGGCCAAAAGGTGTTGACTTGTTTAACAGTTGATCGTATAATACAAATATAGTGAGTTGGCCGAGCTGGTCGAAGGCACCTTCCTGCTAAGAAGGCATTCCTGCAAAAACGGGGATCAAGGGTTCGAATCCCTTACTCACTGCCAAAATGTCTTGACTAGTTTCTAAAGTTCATATACAATAGAGACTAGTTAAGAAATTAACCTAGTTCTTTAAAAATTTCAAGCAGATATGGATGTGTAGGAAAATTGGTAACCCCAGTGGACTGTAAATCCGCCGCCTTACGGCACTGCTGGTTCGACTCCAGCCGCATCCACCATTAAGAAATAGCATTGACGGGTATCGTCTATGGACGCATAGACTTATGAAGGATAAGGCCATCTTACCCTTCTGAGAAAACCGTGAACAATGGCTTATGAGGAGAATCGAACTCCACTCAGAAATACGTTTCATCCCATAGGGTGTAATGTTATTTTTTAATGGTAAAAATTTAAGGGTAGTTTATTATCCTGTTGGCGGTTCGCCGTTGACGAAGAATAAGTTGAGTGATCAACCCAAAGGAGGTAAGCCTACGCAACTCCGCCAGTAATGGTTCATGTAAACAAGCCTGCTCACTACCGCGAGGTAGCGTTCACTGAGAAGACCGGTGGATGTAACAATGAAGCAAGTGTTAGGGAAAGAATGTGTATCGACTGGCCCGCAAGGGAACCAGGGTGCATGAAAAGTAACGGGTGGTGCTGACTTCCTAACAAAACCAACTTGCGAATTGGTATGAGAAAGGGTAGTGTATTTGTCCAAGGGGTCGCTCCTAAGGGCTTGTATGCAATATTAATGGTTAGTGGACTGTTTTGATGCAGGACATTGATCGTGAAATATCACTGAGTAGTCCGCGAGACAAAAGGTATGTGGTGAGTTGTATTCAGTAATCCAAAAGGTTATTGAGCAACAGAGGCAGCTCATCGCGGTAGGTTTGATATAGCGTAATGGTAACGCAATTGCCTCTTAAGCAATGGACTGTTGGTTCGATCCCAACTATCGATTATAAAATGCAAAGACTGCCTCGGTCATATGTGAAAAGCATCTAATACTCGAGCCGCAAGGTAATCGAGTCAGACGTAGCTCGCAAGGTGAAATCTGTTTATGCTGGAAGTTTCGTAAGTGGTTAGCGCCGCTGAATGGCTCGCAAGGTCAACGGAGTAGATAGCGTAGAATAGCATATGGCGACAAGACTACTGCCTGTCTTTAAAAACGGCGATGCTGATAGTGGACATAGGTACAGTAATGGCTTATGTGGATGTCTAGAGAAGGTTGGCTCGCAAGGCTGACTATAATGCTAGAGGCACTATTGGCTAACGTATAATCTCAGCGTTAGCACTATTCTAAAACACATTAGCTCGAACCGAATAACGGCATTATAAATGCTTCTGGTAGTTGGTTAGTGTGTTTCAGAATAGAATTTGCACCGTTAGCTCAGTTGGTCAGAGCGCCGGCCTGTCACGTCGGAGGCCAGGGGTTCAAGTCCCCTACGGTGCGCCAAGATAACTATTAATATGAAAACACTTTTAATTTTAGGAGATTGCCAAAGTAATGGCAATAATTGTTTGGCTGGTGACATAGTCAACGACGATGCTCCGAGGACTTGGAGTCTACGTTTCCATAATGATTTTAGAAGTGTTTTTAAATGGTATCTAAAACATAGAAAAGAAAACAATGTTACAACACCTATGCCCAATGGCAATATGGAAAATGTTGTTTGGCATTATCTATGGGAAGAAGAACAAAAAGCCGCATGGCCTAATTTCTTAAATGTTTCCAATGTAGTTAATATATCTATTAACGGTGGACATTTTATAGGTCATCACAAAAGATTAAAACAGTACCTAGCAGAGAATCCTAAACCGGATCATGTATTAGTTACAGATTACACGTTTAGTCATATAGCACACAGTTTCAAATATAACAATCAACGATATGTATTTGAACGTGAAAATTATGTAGACGGAGAATGGAATCCAGATAGATATCCAATTGAAGTTCATAAAAAGCGATTAAACGGTATTGCTTTTCAAAAAAGTCAAAGCAAAGATTGGCATATTCGTAGACATAGAAATGGTTACAATATGTTAATTAAGTTTTTAGATTCTCAAAATATTAAATGGACGACTGTTAGGTTTGGAGATCCTAATCCTGACAACTCAGAAATTTTTAAAGAGTTTATGCACACTGGTATAGATTGTACTGAATACGGAAAACAGTATATGAGTGCTAATGGTGAGAATGCAAAAATTAAATTGTCTGTGCAAGAAAAAATTGCAACGACAATTCAGGAATACTTAAATAGTATTGTCAGTTAATGCCCTGGTGGTGGAATGGTAGACACGCTGGTCTTAGAAGCCAGTGGCGAGAGCCGTGAGAGTTCGAGTCTCTCCTGGGGCACCAAAATATGCGGGTGAAGTGTTTGTGGTTACACGTCAGTCTTCCAAACTGAAATAGACGAGTTCAACTCTCGCCTCCCGCTCCATCATTCGGAGTGTAGCGCAGTCTGGTAGCGCATCTGGTTTGGGACCAGAGGGTCCAAGGTTCGAATCCTTGTACTCCGACCAATGTTAGTTTGCCTGGTTAGCTCAGTGGTAGAGCGTCTCGTTTACACCGAGAGGGTCGGCAGTTCGAAACTGTCACCAGGTACCAAGTTTATTCCCTAGTAGCTCAGCGGTAGTAGCACCTGACTGTTAATCAGGGTGTCGGTGGTTCGATCCCACCCTGGGGAGCCAAGTAATGCACGGTTCGTCTATCGGTTTAGGACACTGGCCTTTCACGTCAGTAAGACGGGTTCGATTCCCGTACCGTGTACCATATATGGCCTTTGGATAAGTTATAAACTTTGCCTTAGGTTCTTCATATGCGGGAGTAGCTCAGTTGGTAGAGCATTACCTTGCCAAGGTAAATGTCGCGAGTTCGAACCTCGTCTCCCGCTCCAGTTTTGCCAAAAGGCATTGATTTAGATTTAAAAGATTGTATAATAGAAACATTAAAGGAAAAACAAATGAATATCTCCCTACGTAAGGCAAATGCACTTCAGAACAGTATCAACGATACCGTCAAAGGTTTCCAGTTTGAGACCACAGTAAAAATCAACGAGTTCCAAGAAGCGGAACAAGAAATTTCCAAAGTTGCAGGAACACTCTGCGACAACCTTACACGCAGAGATGCGTTAGTGGAAGCACTTTACGAGATTCGTAAAAGTGTCAGCGGTGCTAACACAGAAGTTAGAATCGACACTAGATTGGCCGATGTTGCACATCTAGAAAAACAAATCCAATTCTACAACGGATTGGCTAGTAAGACCGTTCGCGAAAGCGCAAAGGTTGTAGCAGGTCGTTTGGACAAGATCCGTAACGACAAAAGCGAAAACCGTCGTAGCATCTATGGCTACAACGACACAGTAGACACTAGTGTGCTCACTCGTGAAGATCTAGACGGATTCCGTCGTAGAGTGGCAACTGCTAAAAAGCAGAAACAAAAACTTCAGGATGAAATCCTAGAGTTAAATGTTCAGACAACTATCCAATTGTCTGACAAAACAGAAGCAGTTCTGCAAGCAGAAGGTTTACTGTAACAGACCCCGCGTTAACTCAGCGTGATAGAGTTAGGTAATTGCTACACCTTAATGGCTCGGTGCATTGGATCTACCGCAAGGCTTGTTTAAAGCGACTTGAGAAATCACAAAGGCGGACCTCAGCACCGTCTAAATGGAAAGGCTAGTGGACAGAGTAACAGCTCGGTTTAGGGCTCCTGTGGTGGGAGTGGCTAGACACTTTATAAATGCTCTCTGAGCTGAACTACACTGGATAACACGAGTTAGGTGCTAAGTCGACTACCCACCGAAAGTGCCAGGAAGATAAGGAGCTCAGCAGGTTTCGTTCGAGTCGAACAGAGAGCACCTATAAAGTTATCGCGGGATAGAGAAACGGTAACTCAAGAGTCTCATAAGCTCTAGATCCTGGTTCGATTCCAGGTCCCGCAACCAAGTTTTGGCAAAGGCGAAAGCCCGAGCCTGGAGTAGAGAAGGAGATTAGGATAGACAGACTTAGGCTACATGCCTAAGGTTTGATCTCTTATAGAGACCGAACATCAACTACTGGCAAAACGTCTTGAAAACGTTTCGTGCTTGTGTGAACCAGTTCTATATATTAATCGACTTTGTGAGTTGCTAACTGGAAATATACAGGTCCCTGTGCTTTGCGCCTTGTGACTTGTTAAGGGTATCTTTATAGAGCCCGCTTGTACATTGTCCAGTCTATTACTTGCCTTTCTCTCTCCACCCCTTTTATTAGTAAGTAGTTAAGGTTCTAAAAGCATCCGCAAGGAGTTAACAAAGATCGGAAGTTTTTGTTAATTGAAGTTATAAACTTTAATGCTGTAGAGTATATGTATCAAGCGCCGGTGCAAGGTGAGCGGATTGAGACTACAAGAACTTCATGTTGGGCTAGACAAAGAGAGGGACGAATCGCACCGTCGGATGGCCTTACCCAAACCAAAACTCTCGGGACATCTTACTAATAATCTGGTAACGTAGCATAATGGTCGTGCACCTCCTTCATACGGAGCAAGGTGTGAGTTCGAATCTCACCGTTACCACCATAACACCATAATCTGCCCACTAAATGCTAAATAGTTATATGCTAACATTAATCAGAGAAACTACTAATCCATTACTTGACTATATCAAGGATGATCCAGTACGTCCAGAAATTCCCAAAGAATTTCGTGTTAGCGGTAGCAGATTTGTCGCCACCACTGTAGAAGGCGAAAAACCACGTGCAATGGTCTGTGTTAGTCTGCACGATTTTGTGCCAACAACTGTTGAAGATTTGGCTAAAACACCCACAGAACCAACTACAGCAATCTTCTATACAATTTGGAGTTATGCGCCGGGTGCGGCCGCAGAGCTACTTTTTGGTGTAGTGGATCAAATAAAAGAACTTTTCCCAACTGTTAATCGTTTTGTAACACTTAGCCCAAAAACTGAAATGGCCTACAAGTTCCATATCAGAAATGGTGCCTGTGTGTTGCAAGAAAACGACAACACAGTGAACTACGAATACCTCATAACCCGTTGACAAACTGCTGAAAAGGTTATATACTTAGTATGTGACCGTGAGCGAATAGGCAGAGCTCCAGGACTGTTGTGAAACACTCCGTGGGTCGGGACTAGGCGATATGCCGTCCTTGGAGGTTCGAACCCTCCCGGTCACACCAAATTCCCTCCCTCGCTATAGTTCAATGGATAGAACGACTCTCTCCTAAAGAGTAAGTCTACGTTCGATTCGTAGTAGCGGGACCAATTGACAAAATATTGAAGTGAAGATATAATAATTGAATGTATAAAGTAATATGGAAAGATGTAAACAAGAATGTTTACGAACGAGATTTTGATAATCTTGGCCCAGCAATGGATTGGGCAAAAACATTGGCAGTATTTGTAACTATCAAAAGTAGCGAATACGAAATTGTTGGCATGTTTGGTGCTGACAGCATTGTAGATGGAAAGTGTCCAGACGGTGTAGATTACACCTGGATGAAACGGCGAAAGCAGTAAGGAGATATCATGGGATATTGGGACAGAGAATATTGTAACGTTGATGTGTTGAAGGGCAAGACTTTGTCCAACATCAACGAGAGTGGCGACGAGATCGTTTTTGAAACCACAGATGGCGAACGCTATCGTATGTATCACGAGCAAGACTGTTGCGAAAGCGTAAGCATAGAAAGCATAGTCGGCGATTTGCAGGACTTAGTAGGTTCAGAGATTCTAATAGCAGAAGAAGTTGATGGCGAAAGCCCAGCCGACTTCGAAGCATACGAGTCTTACACATGGACTTTCTACAAGTTTGCAACTCGCAAGGGTTATGTGGACATTCGTTGGCTAGGTCAATCGAATGGCTATTACAGTGAAAGAGTTGATTTTGTAAAGGAGTAATTATGTCAATGTACAACATGATATTTGGCATGAATCCCGATAGCGGAAAGTTACTTGAAATTCTAGGCAAAACTGCAAGCGACTTTGGTCGTTTCCGTAATGTCTATATGGATGAAGGTTACATTGTTGTTCATACACGTAATGGTGGTGGTAACCGTGAAGACTACGAAGATGTTTTTGATGAAATGTCAGAACATCCTTGGTACAGTCATGATGAGGACGACTCATTTGACTGCACTTATGCTAACATCTATTTCAAGGTTCCAGAAAACTACAAGGATTTTCTTGCTATTATGAATCTTAACGAAGGTCAAAAGCCTAGTGAACAATGGGCTGAACTTTTCGGAATGATGGAAGCAATGAAAAAATAAGGAGGCATTATGCCTTGGATTGAAAATGTAGCCGCCGATGATATCCCAAAAAGATTTCATCACGAAGCAGGCGAAAATAGTATGCTGATTAGTATCGTTGACCCGGCGAGCTGGCGTCCTACTCCTGCCCATAAGTTCAAGGAAATTCATAACTTTGAATTTTTGGACGTGGAGGAAAACGACCACGTAGACGACGAAGCAATGAAGTGTAGTCAAGAACAAGCCAATCAACTTGTGGCTCTTTTACAACACGCTTTGGATAACAAAATGAACGTTGTTGTTCATTGTTTTGCTGGAATTTGTCGTAGCGGTGCTGTATGCGAAGTAGGCGTAATGCTGGGCTTTCAGGATACAGGGCGGTTTAGAAGCCCTAATCTGCTCGTTAAGCACAGAATGATGCGAGCCTTGGGTTGGACCTACGATGCGGACGAAAAGCCCAACATCGACGATTGGCGCACATACAAGCCCGTTGTATAAAAACAACATTTGCCCTGTCTTCGAGAGTTGACAGGGCGTTCTTTTGGCTGTATAATATAACAAGAAAGAAGAGCGAAAAAATGAAAACATGGATTACAAGCGACTTACACTTTGGACATAAGAACATCATGAAGTTCTGTCCAGTGACGAGAGCACGATTTAAAGACGACGTTGCATATATGAACAACGCCATGGCCGAAGAATGGAACCATAAAGTCAAACCTGAAGACACAGTCTACATCTTAGGCGATGTAGCGTTCATGTCAGGTAGTGATGCTGGTAGAATGGTAAAGCGTTTGAATGGCACAAAGATTTTAATTAGAGGAAATCATGACCGTAAGACATTGATGGACGAAACGTTCCGTGGTGCGTTTGCAGAAGTACACGAGTATTTGGATATTACATATGATGGTCACAAGATTGTCATGTTTCACTATCCGATTGCTGAGTGGGATCAAATGCACAGAGGAGCATTACATTTTCATGGTCACTTACACGGAGGTGTTAGTGGATTAGAAAAGTATCGTGCATTCGATGTAGGTATGGATTCAACCGGTGAGATTGTTGTGTCAATGGAATATGCGATTGGCAGAATTAAAAACAACGAAATTAAGGGTCATCATGTTTAAAGATGAATTGAAGGAGTATGTAAACACTAGTAACCTAGTCAACATGAAAGAATGTGGCGATGGTATCTATGTGCTAAAGTACAAGAAGAAAGTGTTCTACGATAACTTGTGGAACGAATACATCGCCGAATGTCGAGGTACTATTGTAGACTCTGAGTTTAATGTAGTACAACGACCATTCACAAAGATCTATAACTATGGTATTGAAAAGGAAGCACCAGTGCTATCCGACGATACTGAGATCACAGCACTTCGTAAAGTTAACGGCTTTATGGTTGCTATGACTTGGCACAATGGAGATATCCTAGTTTCAACAACAGGTTCTACTTCAGGCGAGTTTGTCGATATGGCAAAGGAATATATCACTGATAACTTCCGTGATGTACTAAGATGTGCCCCAGATTTTACTTTTATGTTTGAGTGCGTTCATCCAACTGACCCACACATCATACCTGAAGAACCTGGACTGTACTTTATCGGATTCCGTCACAAAGACTGGAACGGTAAGTTATACTACGAAAAGTTTACGCTAGAACCTTTGGGCAAGCATCTTGGATGCCTCCCTGTGGATATCTTTACTACTACAGTAGGCGAGTTAAAGGCTCTAGTAAAGACTGTTAAGCACGAAGGTTTTGTATTCTATACTAAGGACGGCGTTGGTTCTAAGATCAAGTCACCTTACTACTTGACTTCAAAGTGGGTTGCTCGCAATCCACGCACAGACAAGTTAGTAGACTTGAACAAAGACATCAAGCACAATTTAGACGAAGAATACTATCCACTAGTGGATGCTATCCGTGCTAACATTGAGGAGTATACTGCTATGGACGAGCAAGCTCGTTTATCTTGGGTACGCAACTATATGGAGACAGTATGAGATGTGAAGATGAAAGTCATTTGCCTGTAGCAGAGCAAAGCCTAGTGTTCCGCTTGTATAAACGAGCAGAGATACGTAGGCAGATTCCTGGCAGGTTAGCAGTCACAGAAGGTAAGCCCGACAAGATTGCTAACTTGTTAGAAGAAGCCGCAATGGAAATTCAAATGCTAAGGGCAACCTTAGCCGAAATCAGTAAGCATACAAAAGGAAGGGACAACTTTCAACCATGAAGTGTTATCAATTAATCGGAGTGCCAGGTGCAGGTAAGAGCACTTGGATTAAGAATCAAGACTGGGCTAAGGATATTCCTGTGGTTAGCACAGATAAGTTTGTGGAAGAATACGCTGAAAAAATGGGTAAAACCTACAACGAAGTTTTTGATGAATATATGCCTATTGCCGTAAAGTTGATGGCTAACCAAGTCGAAATTTGTAAGGCAAATAATTTAGATATCATCTGGGATCAGACCAGTGTTTCGATTAAGAGCCGTAAGCGTAAGTTCAATATGTTGCCTAACTATGAACATATTGCTGTGGTATTTCCAACTCCTAAAAAGGAAGAATTGGATCGACGTTTAGCCAGTCGTCCAGGCAAGAACATTCCAGATTCAGTTATGCGTAGCATGATTGATACTTTTGAAATGCCAACCGAAGACGAAGGCTTTAAGGAAATCTGGAGAACTTGACCTTCTCCAGATAACTATACTTTTAAGGAGTGTGGTATGGTAGCAAGAAACGACATCACAGGCGACTCTATTCAAACCAAAGGAGTCACTGACAACTATCGTAATAATTACGATAACATTTTTCGAAAAAATAAAAAGACAGATGCAGAAAAGTTTGATGAAGCAATAATGAAAAACGAATACTACGATTTGGACGAATCGAACGATAAACCCAAGAAGTAAACTTGACTTTACATTAATAAGATAGTATAATCATAAGCATGGACTATCTAACTATTGCACTCATTCTATTGGCTTTACTTCAGGTTAAGCATTGGTACATTGACTTTGTTAATCAAAGTGACGAAGAGGTCAAGCATAAAGGAATTTATCTCGACTGGCGTGGCATTAAACACAGTCTAAAACACGGCTTTGGTACAACCGTAGTCGTGCTAACTGTGGCCAATCTTAATGTAGCACTGGCTATGGGTGCGTTAGATTTTATAATGCACTACCACATAGACTGGGCTAAAATGAATTGGGGTAATAGAGATATTACTACTAAGGAATTTTGGAATCATTTAGGCCTAGATCAAATGGCTCATCAACTAGGTTATCTTTTAATCATTTTCATTCTGGTATAATATATGGCACAACACTTAATGGTCGACTTGGAAACTCTTGACACAAAGACTACAGCAACTATTCTTACCTTGGGCGCAGTAAGGTTTGATCCGTTTACAAATGCACCCATGAAAGAACTTTATCTGCGTGTGGAGATAGACAGCCAAGATGCTCTAGGTTGTACTGTAAGCGACGACACACTAAAATGGTGGAATCAGCAGGATACTAACATCATGGAGGAAGCATTTGATCCAAGGGATCGTATTCCAATCCATGAAGTTATTAATCAGTTTCATGCACTAGCATGGGGGTGCAGTCATTTTTGGAGTCACGGTGCTACTTTTGACTTAATGATTTTGCAGAATATCTACGAAAAATTAGGTCGTGCATATCCTTGGAACTTCTGGGAAATGCGTGACACACGTACATTGTTTGAACTAGCAGATCCTGAAATGCCGCAGGATGCAAAACACAATGCGTTAGAAGATGCTAAACGACAGGCTATAGGAGTGCGTAATGCCTACAGAAAACTCGGATTCACCGGATACAAACGTTAAAATAAGCTCAAGCCCAGAGCGTCATAGTTTTCAATTAAACGGATATATCGAACGTTGTGCGGAAGAAGGTAAAGAGCCTAGAGAAGATTACTTAAATCTTTTTAAAACCTTTCGTGAACAAGACGAAGAAAACATGTCTAACCCCGAATGGCAGGAAAATAATTTAGAATACGACCTACGTAGTACAGATTGGATTCTAGCCAAGGTTCGTAACAGCGATGCCTATGCACAGAATCTTTATGCGGCTATGTGTAATATGCGTTTTGTTCGTAAAGAAATGTTTCCTTATCTGCGACAAGATCCTGACAAAGATTTGTGGAGTGCTAGTTGGCGTAGTGCTGGCGGCATTGTTGCAGATATGCGTCAAGAAGGTGATTACATTGATTGGTACTGTTCAGGTATGGGCGGACTTAATCAAGAGTACGATGCTAAAGAAACTAATGAACAATGGCAAAAGCGTACAGGATATGTGCCCGAAGGCATTGTTACAGAAGAAATAGAAGCAGATTTACTTAAACTAGGTTGGATTCCTGTACCCTGGGAAGACGAATAAACTACAAACTTTACCCGCTTCGGCGGGTATTTTTTTGACTATTGTATCTATACCAAAACTCGCTAAATATAGGATAAGCGAGGATTTCCCATGGCATATACACCATTAAATTTAGGCGACGGCATTAGTAGAGAACCGTTAGGATCAGCCTTAAAAAAGATTGATACAATGATCGGAGAATTGTACACTACAATTCCAGAAGGTGACTTTTCAGCAGTATCACAAAATATTGTTCCAGACAGTGATTTAACATACAACTTAGGTAGCCCTACAAATCGTTGGCACAGTTTATATGTTGGTTCTGGATCTGTGTATATTGGCGATGCCAAACTATCAGCAACTACTAATGGACAGGTTATTCTTCCTGGTGTTTATGATCCTACTGGACACCAAGCAGTTGAAGTCTATCCCAAAGCAGGTCCAGTACAAGACAGAACATGGGGGAACGCTTTAAATGTTAAATTAATCGATGCTTTTGCATGGGCAGTATTAGGTGGTACACAACTAACTGTTCCCTATGGATGGATCAGAGCAACGTATTCTGCAACATTAGATGCTGATGGTTATATCAGCGGCGCCACCGTAGACACTGGCGGTAACCACTATTCTGACAGCGATATCAATGGAGTTGTTGATGTTGCTACAATCTGTACAGATTATATGTATGTTTACATCGGTGGCGTAACTGATCCGTTTGCCTCCTTTGTAGCGTCCGATTGGCAACAGATTCCTTTCGCTGTTCGCTGTCAAGCAACTGCTACCACTTTAAGTGCAACTATTGGTCAGAGTGTAAGTTATAACGATTTGTTAGATGCACCTAATCAAAATTTAAACACAACAGATAGCGTAGAATTTGCAGACGTCACAACTCCTTCGATTACTAATAGTACTAATACTTGGTCATTTGGTACAGACGGTGCGTTAGATTTTCCTACTAATTTAAAAATTGCTAAGTTAGGCGACTATAGCCCAAGTCTCGGAACGATGATGATTCAGGCACTAAATGAATCAATACATATTGCGGCACCGGGTAATAATTCTCAGATATTAGTAGGCTGGACATCTTCTAACGGTCTCGATTTGGCGACCATTGGCTTTAATTCTGATTCCGATGGATTAAAGGCAGTAAAGATTTCAACTGGTAACTATGGTGCAACCGTGCATGGTTGGATATTTGGAGACGATGGTACTCTAACATTACCAGCAGGTGGCACTATTGCATTTGACAACGGTACATTGGCTGTGGACGGATATACAAGAAATACTAACGACCCGTTTGCCATTAATGTTGCCGATACCGCAGGTAGCATTACACTTAACTGGGGTGTAAGTCATAGCGCATATACTAATAAAATTATTTTAAATAATACCGGTGTTAAATTAACTACAAACGGTACTAAAGATTTTACATTTAATACAGACGGTTCAGTAACACTACCTAACAACGGTATTATTAATGCAGGCAGTGCTGCCAATGGACAAGCATCAGTTGGTTGGAAAGAATTCCTAGCAGGTCCAACTATTGGTTGGGGGCTATATGCTGAGAACGATATCTATATTCAAACGTTCAACGATATTACCAAGCCTACATGGGTATTCAAAGAAAACGGCACAACAAGATTTCCAGGGTTCACATTCCCAGCCACAGACGGAACCAGTGGACAAGTTCTAGCAACAAACGGTTCAGGAACATTGGCATGGACAACAATTAGCGGCGGAGGTGGTGGCACAGATATTTCTACGGCCAGTATTAATGACCTGGCAGATGTGACTGTTTCTAGTCCAAGTGTTGGGCAAGTTTTAAAATGGAATGGTAGTGCATGGGTTAATGATACCGATGCAACTGGTGGCGGGGGCGGCGGTGGTACACTATCGACCAGAACAACACGTTCTGTTACTACTTCTTCGATAGCAAACTTAGCCAGTGCTAATGCTACAATTACAGGCTTCAGTGGTTATGCGTTATTAAGTATTCAAACTAGTGCGGCGGCTTGGGTAACTGTTTATACATCTTCTGCGGCACGTACAGCAGATGCTAGTCGTGCAATTACAGATGATCCAGTACCAGGTAGTGGAGTAATTGCTGAGGTAATTACTACCGGAGCACAAACACAAACATTTACTCCTGGTGTATTTGGCTATAACGATGAATCTAGTCCAACTACAGATATACAAATTAAAGTAGTTAACAGAAGCGGCTCAACAGCGGCTATTACTGTTACAGTAAAACTACTACAATTGGAAGCATAATATGACAACACCAATTCCTCATCTAGGGAATCCAGAAGATCAAAGTCTTAAAGAATACATTGTTACCTTAAAAGACTTTAAAGACTCGGAAGAGTTTTATAAAGATATGGAAACACCTAGCGGAAATTTATACATTCCTGATCGAATGGTAGAGTGTGTTAACAGACGACCTATTAGTCGAAATACACATTATATGTTGACCTATGACGAAGCGGCACAGGTTAGAAACGATCCTAGAGTTTTTACTGTTGAATTAAATCATACAGATCTTGGTATGGTTATCGGCTGTGACGGGTTTACTCAAACTAGTTCAAACTTTGACAAACGTGTGGCCAGCGACAGCGTCGATATCAACTGGGGCCTGTTACGACTAAACAGAAAAACAGATATTAGTAATTGGGGTATTACTGGCACAGTTAATCAAGCGGCAACTATTATTATGGATGCCAGTGGTAAAAATGTTGACGTAGTTGTTATGGACGATGGAACTCCGTACCCTACTGTGTACGAATATGCACAGAATCCAGATGGTACTGGTTATAGCCGAATGGTTGAATACAACTGGGAGCAACACAATCCTGTAGTAACTGGTGGTGCGGCAGGCGAATACAGTTATCCGGGTTACCGATTACAAGAACATGGTGGACATACTACTGGAAACTGTGCAGGTAACACACAAGGGTTTGCTCGCGATGCTAATATCTATAATATTACATTCTACGATAGCATAGATTATGTAAGAGAATTTCATAAAAATAAACCAATCAATCCGTTGACTGGTGTTAAAAATCCAACAGTTATGAATAACAGTTGGGGATATCGTTTAAATGGAATTACAGAGTCTAGCATTAGTTCTGTGTATTATAGAGGTGTTACATATAATCGTCCTAGTACAGGATGGACTACAGCAGATTTAGACACATTTAGGATCCGTACTGGTGCGGCATTGCCAACACAAAGTTCCGCAACGGATATAGATATGATTGAGGCGATGAGCGAAGGCGTCATCATTGTAGCCAGCGCAGGAAATAGTTATTGGTATATAGATGTTCCTGGAGGTCCTGACTATGACAATTATATGGTCTACGGAGGAGTTAGTTACTATATTCACCGAGGTAGTAGTCCTGGCTCGGCAAATGGTGGCACAGAAGATACAAAAATTATCTGTAGCGGAGCAATAGGACAACACAACGAAGCAACAAATGCTAGTATCTACGCCTCGACTGGTATTGAGGTCGGCGACTACAAAGCAGAATTTAGTAACTACGGTCCTCGCATTGATGTATATGCACCCGGTTCTGGTGTTCAAAGTGTTTGGAATAGTGGAGCATCGTTGTATGATGGGACTGCCGCTACTGATCCAAGAGTTACTGCATTAGGCGGATCTGACTCAATTAATAATAATTTTAAAAAGTGTCCTGGCACTAGTATGAGTTGTCCTAATACCGTAGGTGTAATTGCCTGTTATGCAGAAAAATATCCTCGTATGACACAGGCAGATGCTCGTGCATTAATAGCCGCAATTAGTACAGACACAGTATTAAGTACCAACGGCGGAACGTTTGATGGTAAAGATGCTGGGTTTACTTACAATCCAAATAGTTGTAGAAAGATGTTGTTCTTTCAAGGAACAAGACATCCAGGTCAAGAAGTCGGTGGATATTATCCAACACCTTTCCCAACAGTAAACAACTGGTACAGACCTACCAGTGGACAAGTATATCCAAGAAAGAAAACTCTTAACAGTTATAATAAGGCCGCAACATTTAGTCTAGCAGTAGACGATTCAACAGTATCAAATACTCAAACTGCTACAGTAACATTAACTACTACTAACGTTGCTAATGGTACACAGGTTCCTTATATTATTACAGCAAAGCCTGCGCCGTCCGGTTCATTGACTACTACTGCGTTCTCTGGTGTTTATACTGCTGATGCTATAGTTACTGGTATAACTTTAGATACAAGACCTAACAGCGGAAATAGATTCTTAACTACTGGTTTACCTAACGGTTCCAGTAGTGTTATTACAAATAGTATATTAGGTGCCCTAGCATTGTCTAGTTCAACACCTACTGTGCCTGGAGCGTTGACCTTTGTTGGCAGTCAAGACGATGGATACTGGACTGTTCCACTGCCGTTCAATGTAACATTCTGTGGTACAACATACAATACAATTTATATTGGAACAAATACATATATCACATTTGGTGCTGGTTCATCAAACTGGAGTCAGTTAAATGGTACTAACCCTCCTTATCCAAAGATAATGATAAGTTCTGCAGACAATAGTTGTCAACGAATCTATTATGGTGCAGAAGGCACAGCACCTAACAGAACTTTCCGTGTTCGCTGGGAGGGAACAGCGTCTACATCTGGCACACTAGGTTCACCTAATATGGTTTACGAAGCAGTCTTTTACGAAGCCACTCCTAATCAAGTTGATGTACATACAGGAGTTAACGCTCGTTGGTCTACTACTGTAGCAACATATCCATTTGCGGCTGGTGATGTTAGTGTTCCATTAACTGGAGTAATGACGGTTAGCAGTAATACCGCATCATTACCAATAACTATTAACACCCAATCGGCGCTGACTATGAATGTGCGTTTGGGGATATTTCCTGCACCAAATGTCAATATATCGGTAAACTAAAAGTTGACATTTTTAAACTAATATAATAAACTAAGGATTATGAACGAATCAAAAACGTACACGGTAGAGGAAATATTCGAAGACATACCTGGAGATCCAGATAATGTCATGTTCAAAATTCCTCCTGAAATCTGTGAAAAAATGGGATGGAAAGAAGGAGATAAAATTCATATCTCCGTAACCGATGGTCGTATGATCTTTACTAAAGAATGAGCAAAAGCGATTTATTAGAAATGGAAGGATCCATTTCTGAAGTATTACCTAGCAATATGTTTAGGGTAACTTTGGAAAATGGGCATGTTCTTACTTGCTACACTAATGGCCGACTGCGCCAAAATAAAATCAAAATCATCTTGGGCGACAAAGTTCGGATTGAAATGAGCCCTTACGATTTGTCCAAAGGCCGAATTACATACCGCCTTTGACTTGACTTTTAAATAATTTGACTGTATAATATTCCATATACACAATAATAATGTTGTGTGTAGGTGGCCAAGAGAAGGCCTAGAAAGGAAATTATATGACACAAAAAACCCATGCTCAGATTATCAACGAGCAATATCTCAAATCGGATAGCCATTTTGTAACTCTACAAGAACGTTTGGCTGAAGCACTCAAAACCGCTCCTATGTTTGTTGGACTACTCACCGGAGTAGTTGACGAATTTAAACGTCGTCACAAAGAATGGACAACCTTTACCGACCTGCTGTTGTGCCAAGCAATCATGGTGCCAATGGACAAGATCCTAATTGACTCCACGATGCAACGCAGTCTTAATCTGCGACATGTTCTAAACATTCTTCAACACTTCCGTAGCACAATGACTATGGCTATTCAAGTTTATATTGACGAAGACAAGCCTGGTTATTACATTGCCTGGGACGGACAGCACACCGCAATTACTCTTTACATTATTCTTACCAAAGTGTTCGGTGAACGCACAGCACAAACAATGGTGCCAGTGGTTGTGTATAATGTAAAACACAAATTAGAAATTCGTCGTAACTTTATTTTGTTAAACGGCGATGCTAAAGAAGAACTTGACTTCATTGACAAGTACAAGCAAATGGTTTATGGCTCTAAGGTTGACGGTGCAGATGACACCGAATGGACTGACACAGCCAAGAAGAACGATTATCTTGCGGCCGCTGGCTTGTTTGCCACACACAGCAAGTTTGGTGACGAAGACCAACCTGGTGCGTTCAGTTTGTTGGCTGACACACTTATGAGCAAGAGTCTGAAGACTCGTAAGGATCCGGAAGTCACCCGTATGTTTGCTCAGTACTGGACTTACTTAAACCAACAACGTCCTGTAGAACCTAAGGAAGCACGTCAGTTATACGAATACTTTAATCTGTGTTTTGAACAAGGCATTACTGTTGATGACAAATACTTGCTAGACTTTGCGGCATTTACAAAAGAATACTTCGATGGTGACTTTGGCCCCAACGGTCCGTTCTGGGATAAGGTTAAGATGGCCTATGAAGAATGGTACAAGAAGGCCAACCCAGAGTCATACGCAGAGTCAGGATTGCGTGGCTTTACTTCAGAAATGCGTACAGGTATTCCGTTCTTGATTGCACAGGTTAAGAAGAGTACTAAATTGAAGACACCAGAATATTCTGCTAACAACGGTTTTACTGTTGCTAAGAAAGACTTGTGGTAATATGTCCAAGCTCAGAGATCCTAATAAGGATAAACTCAAAGGACAGAGTATCCTTAAGGAACAATATCGCTTACAATGCAAATGTAAGTTAGAAGATTGTGACAATGACCTTACAATCTTCGATGGTCCTGGTAGCGATGGTTACTGTCGTGAACACCAACTGCAATTAACAGAGTACGGTGGTATGGGCAAAGCGGATCGTCCACACACATTCTATCGTGGGTGGGTGTGCGAGAAGTGTGGATACGATCCTCGTGTTGATCCGCAGTTTGACGATATCGAAGATCCGTTCCATAAATTACGTTGTATGCGTGGTGTAATGCACGGCGACCACTTAGAACGTCAAAGCGATGGTGGTAAAGATGTTGCAGAAAATATTCAAACACTCTGCTGTCGTTGTCACATGATTAA
>Ga0255172_1000152_pt1 | contig 30217 bp, 16 predicted proteins | sample Atl_Yuk_RepC_8d_FD_189952 | JGI IMG/M metagenome (GOLD analysis project Ga0255172, IMG submission 189952) | Freshwater microbial communities from Altamaha River, Georgia, United States - Atl_Yuk_RepC_8d | ecosystem: Environmental > Aquatic > Freshwater > River | place: USA: Georgia | collected... | reverse complement strand
TCTTGGCTTATCTTCATCACAAATGATAGTAAAAGAGTCCGACCTACGCACATTTCCATCGTTCCAAATTTCCATAAAGCCAGAAACTTTTGCACTTTTAGGAGCAATGGACTCTTCTTTTTTGAGCGACCAAAAGGTATTTGAATTGTTAATAGAGTTGTTTATTAGAGTATAAAGCTCATATAAAGTCCTTTCCTCTTGAGAAAGGTGGAAGGGTATTTTAAATGTCATTAGCGTACTTTTTATTTGTTGTCCTTGTTTAATATGTGATAAACAAGGTTTTTTATTTCCTCTTTATTATTATTATTATTAAGAGAATCTATTATAGATATATGCTCAATATATGTATTATATGTATTATACATAGAGTTTTGCAAATTATGATTTGTTAAAATTAAAGAGTCAATAAATTCAGATTTTTTTTGAGTATTTATTTCTAATGTGGTTTTAATCTTTTGATATTTAGATGTGATAATTAAAGAGTACACACACATTGAAGCTATTAATATAAATATTAGTGTCTTAATTTTGATTGTTTTCATTATGTTCTTTTGATTTGTGTCTTGCAAATATACTCTCAATTACCGTTAATCCAAAACCACCTCCAGCAACAACAAGTAAACCCTCAAACATATATTCTGGACATTGGTATGGAGTAAATGTGGCTATCCAAGAAAATGCAATACAGCAAATGAGGGAAAGGATTGCTGCCAGCCTCTTGCTACTTTGGTTTCCATCAACGGCAAGAATGCTCTTAACCCATTTAATCATAAAACTAATTTCATTACGAGCTGAACAATAATACCTCCCAATATACCCATAGCTGTGGCTATGCCTGAATACTTGGCAATTAATAACTTTTGTTTTTGAATGTATTTATCATGTTGAGAAACCTTGTCTACTAGACCTTCTATCTTCATCTCCTCATCACCAATGAGAACATTATAGATACGATCTATCTTCTTATTCATGTTTTGCAATTCCTCGTGTATCAAAGTTATTTCTTTTTCTGTATTCATGACTTAAAATCATTTTCATTTAATAGAATGTAAGAAAAGAATTTAAGACCACTATTTTTACAAGCTGTCATAAACTCATCATATTCCTTTGGATTGTTACGAACTTGGCATCCTGCCGACCACTTATCTATAATAGAACTGATAAACTTTGGGTTTGCTCTATGAAAGTTAATCCCATATACACCTCTGATGGGCTTACCCATTTGCTCACTCTTATCGTCTTTGTCAATGTCTCTGTAGACATCCAAAGGACCATATTGTACAAGTGCTTCATACTGACCTTTATGTTTTCCAATTACCCAAGAATTAATGTGTTGACCTTCTGCGAGAACGGCACATCCTTTAGGATTCATAAACTTCTTTAGCCAATAAACTCCAGGGTTTGTTGTTCCTGTATGCCACACTATATTATCTCCATCTACATAACCCAACAAGTCATCAAATGAATTAGGTTTATCTGCTGAACTTCTAATACCAATTAATTGAAATGGAAGCCAACGATATCTTTTTTTCTCGCAGACTGCTTTTATTTGTTCTAGAGTATATCTTTCCATTAGAATAACTTTTTTTCAAGCATTAACATTTCAAACTTACTCAGTTCATTAGTGCCTTCAAGCATATTTAACTTGTCGCTATATTCAGCCACAGATTCTTTTTGCCCTACCCTATATGACTGGAGAAAATCAAAAACACACAAGTCACCTATCTTAAATATACGCATACTTGTTTCCTCATAAGCCTCATATAGTTTATATTCCATATCATAGGCTTGAGTTATTACGTCTATTAGGTTACGGAACTCAAGTGTGGGCTTTAATACATTTGGTAGATCCGGTGTCACATTCCAATCTACCAAATAGTTTTCTATTGCCTTAGCGTGTTTTAACTCAGTCTCTGACTCCTCAGTAAAGAATTCCCCTGCCTTAAAGTACCCTACATTCTTGCACCAATTTGCTGCTGAACGATAGAAATAAAAGGCGTTTAACTCGTCTTGAAGTCGAGGAAGTAATAAATTTACTACCTGTATTGATAATTTTTCAGGTGTTTTCATAGTTACAAATTTACAATGAATTATTCTTTATTTTCTCTATATTCTTGATTTTTTTCCTTCATTATTTCAGCCTCAACATCTGACACTCTTTTAGGTCTTTCTATTATTTTATCACCATACTCTTTAATGTAATCGTATTCCCTTGGCTCTCTGTTTAATTGATACTTTTCATTGAGATATTTTGCCTTGTAATACTCTCTTAATGCGTTAGTAGCACCTGGCGTTAATTTGTCTTTTTTCTCGTATTTCTTAAACTCTTCATCAATATACTTGTCAAGATCCTCTTTTTCTGCTCTATGCTGAGATTGAGTTAAATGTTTACCTTTTAAGATGTCTTCAATTAAATCATCTTCATGAGATGGGGCATTATAATCAGTCAATTGTTTATCTACAAATATTTCCTCATTAACATCCCACTCCTCGACATTAAACCCTAACTCTTTCATAGCCTCGAACTTTGCCTTATCAACAAAAGATTGAAGTGTGTTATATGTTGATTTCAATGAATTACTATATTTTTTAACATTCATTTTCATTTCAGCCTCTTGCTCTGGAGTTAATGTTCCAAAACGCTGATTAACCATCTCGTCAAACTTTTCAGTTGCTAATTCTGACAATTCCTTTCTCTCACTAGGTGTAATTCCACTTATATTGATATCTACCATACCCTTGTCATTCAATACTAGGTCTTTCATATCAATCAACTCACCTGTTTCAGTTGCAAAGGTTGTTCTCATGTCTCTGTTATTTACCTCTTGGTTTTTAACTGAGTCATCAAACATTCTTACAAAGTCATCCACAAATGGTATTGGAGTTCCTGAAGCGGCAAATAAACCTTGTCCCAACATTAACATACCTGTAAATAGTTGCCATGCTGAAGATCCTTCCTCATCCTTAGTGAAATATTCTATAATATCACCTACAGTAATTTTCTCATAAGGAGATTTATCCTGCAAGTCTTCTATAGTTTCTTCTATTTCTTTAGCAACCATCCCAACCATAGGTGTTAAAATAGACGATGCTCTGTACACATAATCCTTAGCTGCTTGGCTTGACTGTTCCCAATCCATAGGGTCTGTAAAGTACAGCTCTCTCATGATGGTCTTAATCATTTTCTTTTGGTTATCATCACCAAATGTGTAAGCCGCATCTAAGGCAAAAGACCCAACAAGTTTTGCAATGTTACCATACTTACCAGACACATATGTTGATGCCATCTGAGTCGCTAATGTTTTGAACAAGTCTGACCAACCTTCAGGTGTAGTGAGAGAATTCAATGTCTCATCACCTTCTTTCTTTTCATCATCGTCTCCAAAGCTAGCCTTGAGTAAAGCATCGGCAATTACCATTAAAGTTGGATATAGGCTTAATCTGAAAGCCGCCCCACCCATTTGAGAAAGACCATCCTTAATATCCTTTCCTGTTACTGTCTTCTTGAATCCCTCCTCAATATTAGTAACATCATGACCAATGAACCCGGTGTAAAGGGTAAGGAATAGAGATGAATAAGAGTTCATAGAAACCATGCCTCTTTCTTTTCTCTTATTTCCAAACATCTTATACATCCATTCAGGAGCAAGTCTTACATATTGCAACTGCTCTGACTTGTTACCACCCTTCATAATCCTACGCATATTAAAGTCAGCAGAACTCGCTGCTTCTGTCATAGCCTCGTTGTATTTAGGGTCATTAAAATGCTTGCTGAATGAGAATTTTTCTCCAGTCAACTCCTTAAATGCCCGGTCAAAATTACTCTTCCACTCACCCTTACGCATAAAGGAAGTTGTGTTGTTTAAGTAAGGATAGATAAGGTTTATTGCAGCCTCTTGTTTTAATTTGGCATCCATCTTACCTTTCTTTAATTTTTCCATTATACGCTTACCCAAAACAACTTGTCTTTTCGGAGCGTCTGCATAAATTGAAGAATTAAATCTTTTCAACAATTGGTCTGTATCATCTAGCTCTTTCTTATTAAATGGTAATGTAATAGACTTTGAGCTTCTGTTACCTGTTGAATAGGCTATTAAGTTGTTTAAGAATTCTACAGGTGTACGCTTAATTCCAATAAGGGTATTTGTTACAAATAGTTTTGTAATTGCACTTAGGGCTTGCAAGTTTGCACTATCCTCTAAAGCAAATTCAATTCTTCCCTTTGCTAACTCTTGTAGCTGATCCAAAAGAATAACTTCATCTTCAGTTTTAGCGTTATCACGAGCATTAGCAAACACTTCATTTACAAATACTTTTGCCTCTGTTAAAGAGTAGTCTCTATAAACTTCCTCTAAATGAGTGTTTAGCAATTTGTCCACATTAAACTCTAGAGCTTCGTATGGCAATCCTGCTACACGCTCGTAAGTTGCAGAGGCTCTTTGACCTGCCTTTCCTGCAACTTCCTTGTTAATATCTGAAGACGTTCTCTTGTTGCGAGTGTCTGCAAAATATGAACGAGGCATATAATAAGGATTGGTCTCGGAGTTCTGTTGACGCATTGAATTAGCAGCAATAACGTATTCAGAGGTTGTTTCAAATTGCCTTCTTAAAGCATCGTAATACTCCTGCTCACCTTTACTTAATATGTTGTCACGACTTTTACCGCCTTTTTCATAAGCATTTAACAAAGCCTCTTGGTTTATACCTCCGTTATCATTAGAATAAGCACTGGCTAACTTTTTATAAATGTCCATAACAATAGCCATATTGTAATCACCGCCTTTTTGAAAGTTAATTGCAATTGACTTGTTGTTTAAGATATTTCCCAACCAGTCTGTCATCATATCCTCTTTAGATTGTGGAGAGTTAACTTTCTTCCATGCATTATCCAAAATGTGACCTACCAATCCAATCTTAATACGAGAATAAGTTTCGTTGGATATGTCTACATACTTCTCAGACACCGGATCGTAAACCCTTGTAGTGCCAGAGAACTTTATATCTTTTACTTCGGACATAAATTGTCTAATGCCCTCGTCATAAAGTTTAGTCCATTGATTAATCGCACGAGTAATAGGTTGAGATACATAGTTCCAAAACGCTCCTTTTTCAGTTAATCCTAATTGAGACTCCCAAAACACTACTGCCTTTGTCATCAAGTCTCTAAATAGTTTGAATCCTATATCTCCTTTCTTATACTTGGAACGGATGCCACCCAACTGAGCGTTTAACTTTTCTCCTACTCTGTTACCTCTTATCTCTGCCTTACTTATCAATCTTCTCAGAGCCGACTCGTCTACAAAACCATCTTCCATGCTGTCGACAACCTCTTTCAATGTGTCAGCATCTTCAATATCTAAAACTTCAGAAAGGACATCAGAATTCATTCCTGCTAATTTTCTGATGAGTTCCTTTTGAGGGTCTGTAAAGACATCTGGATTGTTGTTCATGAAGTCAACTACATCCTTAATCTGATTATCAAATATATCCTTTATTAACTGCTCTTTAATAGCGTCAATTTGCTTTTGATAATAATCTGTATAGGTTTCGTAAGTGGCATCAAGGTCAACTAATTTACCCATAGCGTTATCGTAATCAACCTGGGTAATAACACCCTTTGCCAATAACTGACCAAGGTTTGTTCTCAGTTTAGAAACTTGTCTTCTAAACTTCCTGTAGTCATCAATATTGTTTATCTTGAATGGCTGAAAATAAACACCTTGAAGAATGTCAGATATTACTTGTTGTGCCTTAGAGATATCAAACCCTTGTTTATTTGATAAAGCTACATTGCTCATATAATTAAACAATGAAGTTCCGGTACTATGCATTCCATTCATTCCAGAGATGTCAGGAACTTTACCCTCTACAATTTGTTTTAATGCGTCTCTATATTGCTCTAAAGTCTCGTAGTCAAATAATAGATTGCGATTCTTAAAGAGAGGCATCTTAGCAAACTGACGAATAGTAGTGTAGTATTGGTAAGTTCTTTTCTTCAGGGCTTGCTTTTGCAACTTCTTAATTTCACTCAATGCTGTAGCAATCTCATTATTAGCAAGAACCTCACTAACAAAATTCATATAGTCGGTAAGTTCATTTTCAGTAGTTATACCTACTGCACGTTTTACAAGTTGTCGAGCAACAGCGTCAGATATTTTTGCAGTCTTTTTAAGTTCATTGATGGCATCACGAACAGCTTTAGCAACTGTACGTTGAGAAGACTCAGCCTTAGCCACGCCTTTGAATATACCTTCAAAGAAACCAACCTTTCTACCTGCAACAATACCCTCTTTTCTTCCCATCTCTCTTCCCTCAGCCTTACCTTCTTTCTTGCCCTCCTTGAATCCCTCCTTTCTACCTGCCTCTTTACCTTTCTCTATACCCTCAGCCTTACCTTCCTTCTTACCTTCTTTAAATCCTTCTAAAGCCGCTTGTGCCTCTCTTTTAATAGTGTCTGCAAGTTGCTTTTGCTCAGGAGTCATTTCAGCACGAACTTTAGCTTTTTCTTTTTTAACGGCAGCACCCAACTCCTTGTCCACTTTTTCCATAAGTGTAGGATATCCCATTATCATTTGGTCAGCCGCGTCTGACAAATTACCTGAAGCACCTTCGGATTTCAAATAATCTATGATAGCCATTTTCAAAACCTCATCCTTAGACTTGCCGCTAACATCCATTCGAGATTTAATGTTTGCTGCAATCACTTTAGCCATGATGGTTTCTACATCATCTTTTGCCTTTTTATTAGGCAAGGACTTAACAACTTCTGCAGGCTCAACATTATCCTCCATTTGCTCGGCAACTTCTTCTAAAGTTGTTGCTAATTCCTCTGGTGTTACATCTTCAACCCCCAACTCCTCTACAGTAATATCACCGTTTCTTAAATCCTCCGCAATGTTTACCAACTCGTCTTTTGTCTTCGCAAATTTAACTTCTGATGGTGCTGTATACTTTGCTTCCCTTGGATCTTCATTCTCTTCAAAGTAAGTAATAACACCACGAGCATATGCCCTATGACCCATGATGGTCACTTCCTCAGCTGACTTTATTGCTCTTCCGTTTTCATCAACAAACAAGTGTAATTTTTTTGGATTGAATTTAACCTCAACTCCATCGAAATTTGCTTCTTTAGTTGTATACTCACCTGCTGCTACAGCCATTGGCTCTTTTTCTCTTTTACCTGTAACTATAGCCTCTCTTGCACCTTGAGATACATTAAACTGAACATTTTTTAAAGTGACATTACCTCGATATGTAAGCACCTTACCACCTGCTCTATATCCTGTATGTATAGACATGATTTCAAATCCTGCGTCACGAGTACCGTTAAGATTTAACCTTGCACCAATCACTTGACCTTCTTCTAAAGGCTTGGCGTTTTTATATCTTTTAACTTGGTCGGATGGAACTTCATTGTTCAAGATAGCTTTTTCTACCCTTTCGTTAGAGATAAATGGCACATCTTCTTTACTACGTTTTTTGTATAGTGGGCTATCTTCTGCGTTTATATCTATTTGAGACTTAGCCCTTACGCCTTTTGAGACAGGTTTTCTAGTCATCGTAGCTCTTCCCTTATCTTTTTCAAAACCAAATTTCTCATAAAACTTTTCTAGTTTTGAAGGAGTTTCAAACCCTTTTGCTTTAAGAGAAAGTATCAAATTTGGAGTAAGAGTAAGAGTTACGTTGTTTTTATCTGCTAATCCAATAACCTTATTCATTATTGCAGATCCATTACCAGTTCTCTCACCTCGTTTTTCACTAACTACCTCATCAATTTTAACAACATTATCATTAACTTGAGATAATGAAACTCTGCCTATTAATTTATTGTTCTCATCAGTAACAGCGTATCCACCTAATATATGGTCATTTGGAAATACTTTATCAGCTTCATTAAAAAACGCATCAGAGTTAGTGTCTACTTGAGATTTTGCCTTTACACCTTTTTTCTTTTCGCTTAATTTTATTTTAGGTTCTGCCTTTTCAACAACACCTTTTAAATACATACTTCCAGCCAACATTTGAGATGCCTTTTTTATGTATATTTTTCCACCTTCTTTTTCTATAGCTTCGGGTAAAAACAATTCATCAATTAGATAACCTCCATTTAATGCGAAATGATTTTTACCTGGGAATTTAGCATTAAACAATGGATGTTTTACTCCACCAGATTGAACAGATTCAGCGTCAGCATTAGGATCAGTTTCAAAACCACCTACAGCAATACCCCAAACACCTTCATTCATATACGCATCCACAATGCTTTTTTCGCCTATTTCATAAAATAATTTTTCTGAATTTAAACCAAATCTTTCAAATAACTGCTTGGCAATAAATTTACTTGGAGTTTTAGAATAGTAACCTACTTTTTTTTCTGAACCTGCTTTATTTTTATTTTCGGCAATACCTCCTAATAAATTAGATAAAAAAGCTCCTCTTGCTTTAAATGATGCTGGGTTATTATCATCCGCAAGTTTATATGCCATTTCTTCAATCATCTTATCCATCTGTGCATCATCAGACAAATCGATATTGCTGTATTTTTTTACAAATTCATTATACGATTTTTCACCAAAAGCATTTTTCAATGTAACTAAATCTTTTCCAAAAAACTCTGTTTTAAATTCCTTGCTTTTTCTAACAGACTTAGGTAATTGAGATATAGCATCTAACACATATCTTAATGAATAAGAATTGCTTAATAATGATAATGGGGTTTGAGTTACAATTAAAGTAGCTACAGGTTTATCCTTAGATAAACTTTTTGCGTACTTTAGATTTAACAATACTTTTTTTAGTTGAGTTGTAGCAAAGCCAATATTTGAACTTATATTTTTCTTTAAAGAAGCATAATTAGGACCGCCATACATAAATATTTTTTTACCCGATATTAATGTTAATTCACCAACACGAGTAGGGTCTGAATTTATAGCTGTTACTTTTCCATCATATTTATCAAATATATCTTGCATAGAAATAACAGGCAATGTTTCAACCTCTTCAGATTGATATACATTTAAAATAGGCGTATCAATTACTTGAGATTTAGCAATTGCTTCTTTATTTATAACACCTGCAACAACTACCTCACCTGCTATATTGTTTTCAATAGCATCATTTATTTGTGTTTTAGTATCTATTTTCTCCCCTTTAGAAATCTTTCCGCTTAATCCCTCAAAGAATTCCAATACCTCTTCAGCAGATGAGGTGTCATCAATTGCCTTTAAGCCTGTGAATTTGCTGATAAAGTTGTTTACAAAGTCAGCTATCTTTTGGAAGATATTACGAGACCCCTTATCTTCTAAGTCAATATCGTTTACAATACCAGTAAGTTCAGCAAGGTATTCCTCACCACGCTCATTGTCTTCGTAACGATCCGCTAAGTCACTAGCCAAGTCATCCCAAGATACTTCCTCAACAGTTCCATCCGGGTTCTTTAACTTAACTGTTCTACCTTTAGCAAGGTCCTTTATTTTATCTCGGAAGTTTTTAAACAATTCAGCATTCTCACCAAACAACTTTAACATTACAGCGTGAGCAATTTCGTGAGGAACTGTCCTTCCATTTGCCTTTTGTAAGTTAATATGTATTGCCCCTGAGTAAGAACCATCACTAGTCGGCATATAAACAAATTGACCTCGTGAATTCCTTCTACCACCCAACACATCCATTGCCTTGTTATAAGAGTCTGTGTTCTCGTGTACAACAATTTTCATGTTTGGAAATACAGAAGCGAGAGACTTAGCACCCTTTCTAATCTGCTCAACTATTTTACTCTTACGAGTATCTTGTTTAACATTTTGAGCAACTTGATTTATGTCCGTTCCTAATGATTCAGCCTCAGACACCATATTATTCCATTCCTCATCAGTTAAACTTTCTTCCTCTACATCTTCTTGCTCTTCAACCTTTGTCCCACCTTGTAATTTAAGATTGTTTTTCTTAGCGTAATCTGCAACATTTGTAGTGTTGAGGTGAACAAAAGCATCTGGGTCGTACTCTATTCCTGCTGCCTCTGCAAGCATTCTTCCCCTATCCTCTTCACTTAATGTTTCGTCATTTAATTTAGCCTCTAATTCAGGAGTGATATCAACAGCACCCAATACAGTATTTCCTTTACTTCCAAAGAATCTATATGCGTGAGGAAGATCACCTTCTTCTCGACTATTAGGGTCGTAATTAGATGGATGATCAGCATCAGAAGATTCTATTCCTTGAGAAGCCATATATTCGCCTATGGCGTTCTCCATTTGAGAGAATGCTATTTTTTCGTACCTATATTTTTCTTCTTTATCAGAGTATTCAGGTATTGAGTTTTTAATGTCAATGAATTTATTTATTAACTCATCACTCATCCCTACTTCTTTTGCACGATTAATTATCTTTTGATCGTTCTTACCTTCACCATTTTCAAATAAACGTAAAATATCATCTGCTATTTGTGCAATATCAGGATATCTTATTTTTTGTTCAGATGATTTTTTAGGTGATGATTTTGGCTTGAAGATATATGCTGTCATTCTCTTTTCTCGCATATTTTTATCACTACCAAGACCCAGCTTAAAGAAGGCGGCTATTTGTTTCAATGGTGATCCCCAGAAGTTATTTTTCAAATAACCTTCATCCATACTAGTTGCCTCATCTACACCCCAATACTTCTCATCAAACTCACCCATTTCATGTGGCTCTATTTTTTGCCCCGAACTTTCTTCGGTAGAGACTTGAGGTTCTGTTTGGGATTTTCCTTCCTCCACTTGTTCGCTAACTGCGGCTTCTGGCTGTACAGGAACTTCACCTGTTTCTGACTTTTGAACGGCATCTTCTTGAGATTTATATTTATTATTAATTAATTCTTTTGCTTGTAATATAACACCATCTGCCTTATCTTCAGTAACCGAAGGAGATAATATTATATTTGTAATTACACCATTTGTTGCTAAACTATACCCATCTACACCTATAGACTTCAACTTTTCATTTAATTCGTTTCTTTCATTTGTATGTGAATTTGAAACATCCAATATTTTAGACAACTCCTCTTGCTTTGCCTCAATATTAGCATTAAGGCTTTTGTCTACTATACCCTTAGATGATAATTCCTTTTGAGCCTTTAATAATTCATCTAATTTTAATGTCCTATCTAAAATTTCAGACTGCTCTAAATCACCGGAGTTTTTAAATGTTGGGTTATTGTTTAAGTCAGAGTAGGTGTTTGAAATAGTTTCGTAATATTTTAATACTTCATTATCTTGAAAATCTTTATTTCCCTTTAAAACCTCATCTTTAATTAAAGAATAATTTTTACCTATTTCTAATTGAACAAGTTTTACACTCTCTTTATTTGCAGAAGAATTTACCCAATCTTTATAAGACTGTACTGACTGCATTCCACCCCCAACTATAGATCCAATAGCGGCAGATTTTAATAGCTCTTTACCATTTTCCGTTATCTTTCCATTTTTAAAGTCGTATAAAGCAATGCTCTCACCTTTAAGCAAATTCATAGAAGTGTTAGAAAATAAACCCTGAAGGAATTCTTCATAACCACCTTCTTTAAGACCCTGTTTAGTAACATCCCAACCAAACTTTAAAGCACTTTCAAAGTAATTAGACGAAACTTGTTTTAAAATTTCATCTAAAGAAAGTCCGTTTTTAATTCCGGCCTGTATCAGTTCTTTTGTTGAATTTTTAAATGCTATTCTTTCTGCCGAAGAACCAAACTCTGGCAACAAGGACTCCATCATAGATTCAACTTGTGCTATCATACCTCCCATAGCTAAAGCAGATGCAGGACTATAACCAGCCTTTTCTAACTCTAAGGCATAACTACCTGTGCTTCTTATAGTAAAATAAGCCGTAGTAGGACTAGTTGCTATTTTTAAAATAGCACGCCCCATACCATACTTTGTTGCTAATTGAGTAATACCTGCACCTCCACCAGTAACAGCTACAGCTAACAAGTCAGGAACAACCCCACCTACACCTGATAAAATACTATTTAATCCCCAATCTTTATAGTAAGGATTACTCTGAAAAGATTGCACATCTTTTGATACTTGATCTAAAGTAAGTTTAACTAAATCTGCCGAATCAAAAGTCTCATCACTTTCTGTAAGAAATCCAGTTGCAGGATTTAAATACAAAGCTGTTGAGCCAATTCCTAAAACAGATGAAGCAACGCCACCAAATAAACCTTTAATAAAAGCCTCACCTCCAGAGTCATATTTTGCAGACCTCTTTAAATCAGACTCGGTGTATGAATTTTGTCTTCTTCGACTTTCAAATCCCATACCTGAGTCATCATTAAAATATTTAACACCATGTTCATCAGTATATGCATTCTCAATTTGTGAATTATATTTATCTATAGACTCAAGTTGACTTTGTATTTCTTTTATTGAGTTTAACTCTTCACTACTATTAGCAATATTTGTTAACTTACTTTGTAAAGCATTTATTTTAGCCACCAACCTATTAGCCTCTTTAGAATATGAATTCAAAGGATCTAAAGTTTTTGAGCTTTCATTTATTTCATTAATTAATGCTTGCATTTGAGACTCTAATTCGTCATATTTTGATTTAGAATTATCGTCTTTAAATGACTTGCCTTTTTTCTTCTCTATTAAACCTTGCAACTCTTTTTGCAATTCTTCTCCTTTTTTTTGAGACACTTCATCTTTCCAAAACAATTCCCCATCTTTATTGATAAGTAGGGATTGCATTTCTTTCTCTATTTCAGCACCTCTTGTAGAAGCCGCCTCGTCTTTATAATACTCGCCTTCCACATCAATAAGCAGGGCATCTCTCTCAGATTTAAGATCATTTAATTTTCTTTTACTATCACCAATCCTTTTTCCAGTTTCCTCAATAAATGTTTCGTCTGGTAAATTATACTTAGATTTTAAATTTTCTAACTGCTGACTCAAGTCTTGAATTCGACCATTAATAGCATTTATTCTGCCTGTAGTCCCTTTAAATTTAGATGTCTTATCTAATACATATGCTTTTGACTCATAATATGACTTATAATCATTTTTAGATGAGTCAAATATTCTAATACCAAAATCACTTAAAGCCTGTTCCGATTTATCTAAATCTCCAACCTTGTAGTCTAAACCACTCTGCTGAATTTTTTGGAACATATCATTTATTTCTCCTTTTGAAAGTTCGGGATTCCCTTTTAACTTTTCGTTGTCAATGAAAGCCCTTCCAAAATGATATTGGGCATCCCTTCTCATGTTATTATATATGACGTTTATTTGTCTTTCTAATTCTTCTTTATTTGGTTGATAACTATCCCCCTGAGCGTTTATTAAGCCATTTTCATATATCCAACTCCTTATTTGATTTTTTACAGCATCCTCATTAGTTTTAAACATTAAATCTGATGGTGATATACCTGCTGCATTACCAATTTGATTGGTCAAAGGGTTGTTATAAATGTCACTATAAAAATTATCCTCTGCATCTTTCATATAAGAAGTGGCTTCTTCAGTTAATTTAGCGTTATTAAACTCAGCCATCTCCTCATCTTTTTTCCAACGCTCTTTAGCAAAGAATCTTGCGTTTTCAGTTAAGGATCTAAAGTATTTTTTTTCTCGTGCATTTTTATCTGTATCTACTTCTACTTCACCCAGCGAAACCGTAAGACCAGTAGCAATATTATATTTTGCTTGGTGAGACGCTAAATTTGTTTGTAAGTCATTTGACCTATTAGGGTCGTTTAAGTTTGAAATATCGTATCCATCTATATCTATAACAGCTTCTTTTAAATCTTCCCACGCCTCTGGATTTTTATCATATCCTAAAACACCCCCCTCTTGATATCTTGAACTGACATAACCATTCCATGTTGCATCCCCAACTGTTCCCGGATATAAATTAGCTTGATTTACACCACCCCTGTCGGGATTTGTATAAATTATTTCGTAATTATTTCCATCTACTCTAACACCATATACTTGTGTCTTTCCAAGTGACTCTACTGATTCGTCATAAGTTTTTCTGTTGCTGTCAATTAATTCAGTATAAGCATTTTTTACATCACCCTTGGTGGCTTTTTTTTCACCCTTTCTTTTTCTTTTTTCTGGGTCTTCTAAATTACTCCCAAGCTCTTCTATGTCATTTTCTATATCAATTTCAGCCTGAGCAAGTGGTGATTGAATATATTTTTTAAAATTTTGAGATGCTTTCTTTGCTAAGTTATATACATTTATATTGGAATTTTCCAACATATTATTTTGACCTACATCACCTAATTGATTTGCTGATTTATTAGCAACCTCTTTATTTTCTGTAATATTGTTGGACTCATTTTGTAATGAAATGGAATTAATAGGATTGATACCTATTGCATTCATAGGTACATTTATATTAGCCTTAAATTGAGAATTAGCGTCTATTAATTCATCCTCAGTACCAACCGTAGGGATTTGACTTGTAGTCTCTTCTACAGGCATTGTATCCTGCTCTAATGGCTGAGACGAATCTCCAAAATCTCCCTCGTCTTTTTTTTTTAATAATTCAGAAAACTCCTCTATAGTAGATGGAGTATTATATGGGTCAAAATATTTCGCTTTGAAGTATACGCTCTTTAACTTCTCCGGGTCTTCAATACTTGATAAAAACTCATCATAAGTAGCCTCATTAGTTAAAGCTGGTTCTGCTACTATTTTGTTGTATAACTCTTCTGAATATGACATATCTTCTTATTTAAAATAATGGAAATTTTTCTTTAATTAAACGAAATATCTCTTCTTTTGTCTTGCCCTCAACATCTTTCATCCCAAAAAAAGTAGTCAATATTGTTTTGGCATTTAATTCTGCTGACGGATTTTCCCACAATGGGCTATGAGTATCTCTAGGTGCTAATAGAAAATAACCTCCCTCTTTTGATTGCCCCCACATATTAGCACCTTGGTCATAGAACACAGTAGATAACTTTGCTGTTTTTTGAGTGTTAGAATTGTAATAATTTCTTAAATTTATATCTAAAGTTTTATATTTAGGATCATCACCAACAACGTACTCTTTTCCTAGTTGATAATGGAAATTTTTAGCATATTGAACTGGGTCAACAACTACGTTTTCGCCTTCAAAAGTAAAAACCTTTAAATCAGTATCATTACCTCCTTGTATTTCTTTCAAATCTTTAGTAGTTGCTTTCCCTTCTATTTTACCATCAGATCGTCTCGTTAATACTACTTTCCCTGGCTCATTATATAACCAAACTAGTGATTGAACAGCTCCTGTATTTACAGTTGAAACAGTACCACCTCCTGCTGTAGTTTGACCTGGCAAACTAACTCTCTGATTAATATTAATTGGATTTCTAGATGATTCGTATTCTTTTAATCTTCTTTCTCCTTCAGCGTTAATTCTTTCATTTAAAAATGTTGCAAAATCTGGTTGTTGAAAGGCAGGGTCTCCTTCAGCCTTTTTCTTTTCCCATTTCACTTCAGCAACATCGTATTCGTTAGTGCCTGCTAACTCCAATGCTATTCCTTTTAATTTATCTGCATAATCCTGCTCGTATTGCGTTTTGTCTTTTGTCTGTTTTTTTATAAGCACATCTTTTGCAACATCTTCAACAGCATCATCTATCCACTTTGTATAGTCAAAATTTGTAAATGTAATTGGGTCTAAAGATGATACAGCATCTATTTTGTCATCTACTGTTTTAGCATTTTCATATTTCTCACTTAACGCAGTCCAAACATCTTGGTCGTAGTTTTGCGACTTATCATTAGCTATAATGTCGTAATATTTTTTGTACCTAGCATCCGCACTATTTGCCTGTTTAGCCTTGTCTTGTATTTTTTGCTTAAACTCGGAGAACATCCTTCCCTCCTCTGTGCTTAGGTTTGTTGGGTCACCACCATTAACAAATACTTGTGCAAAAAAGTCCAAACCTTCCTTGTAATCATTTCTAATTTCATTAGCCATAGTTTGGTCAACAACCTCTCCGTAATTAAAATCCTTTAGACTCGCTAATTTCTTTTCACGATCTATTCTTTGTTGACGTTTAGCCTCAGCTAATGCTTGTATAGCTGCTGAATTATCTCGATATTGATGAACGTAAGCAGTTCCTGTTCCTACTTGTCCTTGTGGTACTTGTGTAAATGGTTCTGCCATATTATTGTGATGATTTAGTTCCTTTCCAACCCATTTTTCTTGCGGCTTCTTCACTTATAAGTCCTGAATCAACCATTTGCTGCAAGGATATTTGTGAATAACTATCGGTTAGAGACTCTTGCATTCTTGAAGCATCAATAGATTGTGCTAAGTTAGAAACTCCACCGCCTATATTCTGCATACCTGCTTGTTTAAGAGCAGATATTTCACCTAACTTCATTTGATATGGTTGCATTTTATTAATGTCAAATGCTGTTTGATTATACCCTTCTAAATTAGATAACCCTTGCAAATAGCTTTGCTGTAGTCCCATTTTTTGTTGGAGAGCATTTGCTAATATATCATTTTGCATCTGCTGATTAGCTGCACCTGATTGAACTAAAGCACCTAAACCTGCGGCTCCAGATGGGGCCATAGCTGCAATATTTTGTGTTGTATTTGCAAGAGATTGATTGGCGGCAGTCATTTGCTGAGAAAGACCCGGTGCTTCACCTTGGGCTAATGCTAATTGTCCTGCAACAGCATCTTTTGCATAATTAAAATCATATACAGGTCTTTCACCAAGTTGTTTTTGTAACTGACGAGCTTTTATCAATTGATATACACCTGTGCCTACACCTACAGCAGTATCAGCAAGTTGAGCATAAGGAAATGGAGATCCGGCCATAACATTTAATTATGTCCCAAATATACAAAAAATTATTGTAGTATTGGCTCAGATGGAACAAAATTACATTGAACACTCATAAGTATCATTTTTTGAGTGGTGTCTGAATTTGTTAATGTATGGTTTAAAACATATCCACGCAACTCACGACCATTTAGCCTCTTTAAAACACCTGTAATAAATGGGTTAGGATCAGATTCATCTCGGAAATATTTAGAAACATAGTAAGATTCTTGATTGTTAAAGTTTGCCGTTCCTATGGTTGAGGACATTCCTGTAGGGTATTGATTTGTAATAGGAATATTTACACTAACTGAAAATGGCATATTAGACTGGGTCATAAAAGTCAAGAACCTCTTAACAATTGTAGGGTTTACGTTAATAGGAAACTCTATACTTTGTGCCTGCCCTGTTCCATAAAATGTCAACTCATCTCCTAAATTCTCTTCATATAGCATTCCATAAGTTGCAGAGTCTAATCCTCCAGAAGTAAGGCAATGAATTCCGTATTGAGTGGCAAATGAAACAGGTAATTTACCATTATAAATCCAACGACTCTTTAAGAAAGAATAGTGAATACTAAACCCATTCTCCAAATTACCCACAACATTATATACTGCCATCGCAGGTGAACTACTCTCGGCTGTTAAGTCATCACTATTTGTTATAACTGATGTAGTATCATTAACGGCATTATATGATGATGATATTACAACTAAATCGGAAACATTATTATTTGCATTTATAGCCCCTATAGTTGAGAATACGAAGCCTGTAACAAATATAGATGTAAGATCACCTTCAAGTATAACAGTATCCTTAGCTTTAAACCCTTCAACTTTAGACTCTTGAGTTCCTACGCTTATTTGGTCTGAAACATATATAGCATACTCTCCATGAAGTCTATTGATATTAGACCATATATTAGCCACATTATATCCAATAGCATCTATGTTTTGTGTAAAAGTATTTATGCCGTTTAGGAACTTACTCATCTTGTCTGAGATATTTACAATACCTCCTTGCGTTATATTTATAACTGACGAGTTAAAATAGTCATATGCAAACACATTATTTTCATACTTACTAATTGACCCTGGGTGTATACATCCGTAGTCATCATCATGTGGTCTTACAGTTGCAAATGTCCTATCTGAAATAATAACATTGTTAGTGCCATCTCCATTAAGGGCAAATGTTTTTTGCACATAAATAGATGATATCTTTCTATCTTGAAACGCCTTTAAAGTGTCACCTATTTGTAGTAATTTATTTATACCTCCATGCTCATCTTTTAATGATACTTGGTTTTGAAATTCAACCCTGCTTAATCCATTTATTTGAGTGTTATCAATAAGAGAATTTGTATGGTAAACAGTAGCCTTTAATTCTTGTCTTTTAGCAAATGGAGAGTATAATCCAAGCCTACCTTTATTATTCCAATTAGAAATATAATAATCAGAGTAGTGAGGGTCTTCACAGAACCAAGCACCTCTAATATCATTGGCATCATTAACATCTTCGTAAGCCCCATCATAGTCATAGCCTGTTGCCATAATACGTTGTCTTATGTAAACGTCTCCGCAATCTAAGTCTACAACACCTCTTTGAGAGCCTATTATTTGTGCCGTATTCCCATTGTGTCTTCTATCGGGAGTGTGAGGGTCTATAATGTCCCATTCTATTCCTGTCTCAAACCAAGGGTCATTTTCAGCCTCTTTTTTTGGAGTGTATATTTCTATCTGAAAGCCTCCTGAAGCAAAACCTCTATGGTCATTATTTCCAGAATAAAATAAATAATCACCCAATAAGGAAATGTCAAAATAATTTACAGTTATAGACTCAGCCTCTCCCTCACCGCCTGGATTATAAGATAAAACATTAAGTTCGTAACTTATCTCATCAGTATTTGTAACGTAACTTGGGTAGTAATTATAATCATCATAGTCCACAAGATTTCTATATGCACTCATTGTGTAACTAGAGAAATTTAAAGTAGCATTTGGAGCATAAGCTCCAACACCTCCTGCAAATTCAACAGCAACACCATACGAAACATTTATACCTGGACCTAATGATATAAATGGAGTTACGTTATTTATATTAACAGTCATTCCATTTGTCGGGTTTGTTATAACATTTGAGCTTAACGTGCCTATAAACGCACCTGTGCTAGTGTTATAAAGTACAAACTGAATTGTAGCTGAAGTTGGATTTGCATATCCCAAATCCCAACTTAATGTAAACTCAGAATTGTATTCAAATCTATAACTAGTAAAAATAGCAGGAGGAGGCTCTGTATCAAATGCACCTGGAGGAGAAAACGCTCCTGTAGGGTCACATAAAACTGTTAGATGGTCATTCGTAGGAGGATTTGATTCAAATAAAAAGTAATATGTATCTAATAAAACAGGATTTAAAGGTCTAGTTATAGACCCTAAATTAAGCCCATTAGATATTACAAGAACTGCTTCTCTTGTAAATAATGCTCTTTTTCTAACAAATCTTATAAAGTCTCCTTTTGAAGGAGTTTGATTAATTGAAGCACCTTCATAATTAGGCTTATAATAATTGTCGAGTGATAACTTAACTGTTGTATCTGGATTATAAGTTGCCTTAATTACTGACCTCTGTTGAAAGTTGGCAATATTAGTAGATGGCTTATACAATATCTGATAATTAGTAGCCCATTCTGGTGGCTGAAAATCATTAGGTATTGTCATCTGCATTGTCGTGTAAAAAGGCTGTCTTCTTAAAGAACAAATATTATTCAAATAACTATCTTGATAGTCGTAATAAAATGGATTGTAAACACTTCCAGCAGGCATCGTCAATACAGTCCCATCTCGATTTGCTCTGTCATAATATTGAATTGCAAACTCATGAGTAGCTCCTGTTTTAAATGTCCTTTTAGCGTTATTTGTTCTTACTACATTTATCTCTAACTTATAAGACTCTGTGTTAGATGTATCTAACTGCCAATCTGTTTGGTTATACCAAGTGTTAGAAAGTAACAAAACAGTAGACCAAACTAAAGGGTTTCCATCGTAAGTAAAAGTTCCAGCAGGAGACACACCGCAAGCCACTCCATTAGCGTTAAGAAAATTTGCTAAGTCTTGTGAAACATAGTCTATTTTCTGCAAGTCAGTAGTGTATACACTTCCATCCACACTTGGTACAGTGTAGTATAGTATAGGATTTGGAGTTAATAAATTATTATTAGCTGTTGCAGTTGCAGAACTTTGTTTTAATTGAAGAATAAGTATATCCCCTGGCTCAAATCTATATTTTACAAACGAATATCCTTTTGCATTATTCAGACTAATAACATTATGTCTTATTAAAGGCAAAGAAGCATCGTATATATTTATAAAGTCAGCCAATGGGGCTGTGAATGCTGTATCGTCTATTACAACCCTACCAACATCAAAATCAAAATCAACACCATGCAAATCAGGTTTGTCATAACCCTCAACTATGTTACCTATTGCAAACTCATTGGATGGTAAATACTCTACGCACTTTGCAATCTGAGGGATAAGGTCATAATTACGTTCAGAGTTACTTATAGCAGGTCCAGATGTTTCGTTTTTAAAAGTAATTACTTGAGTAGTATAATCTGACCATCCTTGCTCACTTTTATCATACTCCTTATATAAAAAGAACTCCCCGGTATTTCCAATTCTATACGCAACTCGAATAATGGTAGCAATAGAACTGCCTGTATTTATATTTAGTTCAATAGTGTTGTCTACATATGGGCTGATGTTTGTAATTCCTGCTATGTACTCATTTTGAGTAGGTAAAAGTAAATCAGAAATCGGAGACCATGCAGACTCCTCATTGTCATCATATATATATTGGTATCTAAACTGAAATAACTTGCCTGCTAAATTATTGCTCGATTCAGCAGTATCAGTTATATATTGGCCTGTAGGAGAGAAAAGAGGAGGATGCTTAATCCAATCTAAATTATTAAAAGTTATTTCTGAATAACCATTTGGGTCAGTTCCTCCACTTGTAGTATATGCAATTGCCTTTTCAATGTTAATCTTTCTAGGAGGATTAAAATCGGGCAAACCATATGTATCTAATCCATATGAAGTGAAGTAATTGTCAGTCCAATAAAGAAGTCCATTTACAACAGCAGCATGATATATTTTATAATCTAATTGAAAGTTTAATATTGGGTCTTGTAGTATTAATTCGTATTGATTGTCTACGGTATTATATCTCCAAATAGAATGGTATCTGAATGAGTTGTAAACGAATAATATTAAACTTCCACTTTGTTTATAACCTCTACTCTCGACATCTTCACAAGAACCTATTATAACATTACTTCCTAATGCTAATTTTGGATTATTAAATAATAGATTTCCTGTTACAGATTGAATAGCCCCATCATTAGACGTTCCAACACCATAGTTTCTACTATAGTTTGCATTCCTGTAGTCACCATCGGTAATGAAACGATCCTCATCATCAGTATTTATCCCACCTGTAAAGGTTATATTTTGTGAATACATATTATCTCAATTTTAATCCAGGTGCTGAGTAGTAAGCGTCTAGAAGTTCATCAATAGTATTTCCTGTTGCCATAGCCGCATCAGCCATAGACTCTGTGTAAATTCTCTCTCTATCTTTTGCGTTAACAGGATATTTCTGAGGCTCAAACTCCGCTAATTGCCATATAATATAATTACGCATTGGCTCTATATAATAATGAGGGACAAGTGTTTGAGAGTTAACATCCTTTCCTGTACTTAAATATTCTAATACGATATCTTTTCCTTCAATGCCATTTGACAATTGGATAAAAGTATTGGTTGGGTCAATTCTATAATAAGCCTCATTAAAACCACCCCCCATACCAAATAGGGCAGGGTAGTATGTGCCTCTCCATGTGTGGTCAATAAAAAACACACCTTGATTAGACACATTTGGGTTAGACATTTGGTCAAATCCGCAAGCCTCCATTGTTGTAGGTATAGACATATTTGGGTCAAGACCTAATGTTATTAATCTTCCCCCTACATTAAGTGCTATTTTAGAGTACCTCATAAAGTCACTTGGTAGTGGTGCTTGTCTCAAACTATTTACCTGTAAGTGAGCAACTTTCATACATGGAAACGCTGTAGTACCTCGAACAACTTCTGTCATCCATTCAATGGCAATTTGCTCTAAACGAGGTATCTCAGCAGTTTGACCTTTGACCCTATTTAGAGCAGATTGAATAACGTATTCTATATTTTTTACAGGTGTTCCTTCCATGTCTTATTATCCTATTTTTGGTGAACTATCATCCAACGCATTATTTATCATTTCCTCCGGTCTTACATCTGTACCCCTTATTAATTCAATAACTTTTAATAATATAGGACCTATAGCTGAAGGCATAACAACCTCATCGTTCTCATCCGTATCTAAAAAAGATGGTATTATATAAAAAGTAACAGTATCTGAATGTGGCTTGCAAGTCCATGAAACTTGCTTTCCTCTCGCATAAAACTCTGGTCTTGCCATGTTCTTTATTGTACTCAAGAAAATGTTTTGATCTTCAGTCTGTCGAGCAAAATAAGTATTGGAGCAAGAATCTGTAGCATACTTAATAGACTTATTTCCTGCTATAGGAGATACCGGAAGGGTGCTTACATACTTTCCATTAGTGCAAGTAACATCAACATCATATGCCGTAGCCATAGTCTGACCTAATTCATTGTCAGCACTTGATGCCTCTTGATAAATTACATCGAGCATAGCAGCAACAGTGTTGTATTTATAACGACCTAAAATATCATTAGGAACATCACCACTAGCCAAACGCTCTTGTATTAATTCTATAAGCTCTCTCTTTGTCATGGCATCAATCCTTTTTCAATTTCTAATACACCTAAAGAATTCAAGTCTTTCAAGTTTATCATAAAGTATTTAGTCAACTCATTTACCAAGTCAATATGAACGTCATCATAATATTCAAATTCAACACTTAAACTTGGGTCACCTGGAGTAAAGTTAGGATTACAAGTTAGAGTTGCTGTATTTTGATGAGTTGTTCCTGGAGGTAAGTAGTAAGGCATTCCTGTTGCTGTTATGATATCATAATCAAAAAACGGAGTTAGTGGATACCTTACATATGTAAAATTAATGGCAGGAATACCTTGAGGTCTTACCAATATCTTATCATTTTGAATGGTGCAAATCGGTCTCGCTAAATTTGGTTTATATAGAGATGTTGATAACCTATAAGCAAAGTCTTTATTGGTTAACATTTCTATATGCCTGTATTCTAATTCAGATCCGGTATCTGTATTTAAAAAATCATATCTACTTGCTCTACCGTATCTTAAATAATCACTTGGTAATACACCATACCCATAACTATCCAAAGATAAAGGAGTTATGTTATTGTCACCAAGAGTTACAATAAATTGCCTAATGTTATCTGCTATCTCTTGGTCTTGCTCAAATAATTCAAGGTAATCATTTATCTTTTGAATATTAACATAGTCAAGAGCCTCATTATATTTTTCAGGCGTAATAAGGTTACCATAGGCATCCTTACCTATCTTATTATATACTTGGTTTAATATTTCGTCTAGATTCATAATCTATTAATAGTATACTCTAATTTCTACTTGAACTGTTAATGATGACCCAACTCCATCAGTATAGTATGCCTTAACAATACTATCTGTTGACCTACCACAAGCAACTGTGCCTGAATAGGCATTAGTTGGAACTGTAATAGAACACCAGGTCTTATCTGCTGTAAACACATTTGCTAGAGTTCCATTGAATATACCTGAAGCAAATCTTGTCCAAACAATATCTCCAATGCTGTTTTCTAAAACTGTTACTACAGGGTCAGAAGTTCCTGTCTGCTCTAATAGAGCTACATATGACTTATAACCTGTTTCACTAGTCGTATTATTAATCCATTGAGGAACAATATCGGTGTCACAAGAAGTGCAATCACTACAACCGCAAGTGCTGCCACAAGAACAACCGCCTTGCCCAACAAGATTGACAATTTTCTGTGCATAAGCATCAGCAGCTTCTGTATTGCCGCAAGACCTTTCGATTTGGTATTGTGTATAATAAGCATTAGCAAGAGTTAACTCATTAGCATATCTTGGAGTAGATGATCCGCAAGCAATGTCAGCAGAGTATGCAGAGGTAATCTTATCTAAGCAAGAGTTTACACTACATAACTGAGCATTACAAGCAACATTGTGGTTCAACACATCTTTCAACTCATAGAAAATAACTAAGCCATCGTCTTGAGTATAAGATAAATTAGTAGTAATTATTCCAGTCCACATCCCAGTTGCTAACTGATTTACAACCAATGTAGCCGCTGTAGTTGTTACTACAGGATTTGTAACTGGTGCAGGAACTAATCCATTAGGATAATATAACTCAATGCTTCTAGTAACAATGGTTTGGCTACCATAATCCGTAGAATCAACAGCAGAAATCTGCCCATTTGGGAAGAAGTTGCAATCATTTGATACAGCGAATGATAAAGTCTTTTGAGTTGTGCCTAAATATGTAAATGTCTCCGTTGTTGGAGCAGGCATACCCGACACAGTATCGTACTCAAATGTGTATACACCCTGTACTACGTTTCCTGAAGTATCAAGTGGAAGGTTATATAAAGAGGATGACGTTGAAGCTGTAATAAAAGCATTACCAGTTGTACTTTTATTCAAAATCAAATTACCCGAAGGGTCATATACCTTAGCATAAATAGTAGCAGATGGAGATGTTGTACCATAATACTTCTTTGTGCTTGTATTAAAATTAAGAGATGTAGCCATTTTTACTTAAATTATACACAAAGATAAATAAAAAGGGGTACACTCGTACCCCTATTTAAAGATTATTTTGGTTGGCTTACGACAATGCTTTTTTTAATGTAGTAAACAACTTTTTCTCCTTTCCTACATAAGATGCTAAAGCATTTTTATCCTCAAAAGAAATGTCGGCTACAACGGTTTCTTTGCCATTATAGTCAAGGATTGTTTGAGAACCATCCTCATTTGACTTTAAAATACCCAAAGCACCAGCCTGCTCAACAAGAGTTAAAGCCTCTGTATTGTCTTGCATTTTAGTTACGCCACCGATAATCCAAGACTTAAATTGCTTGTTCTTATCCATTGTGCTGTAGAACTTAGATAATAAAATCTCTTTAGTGTCATCAACACCTACTGATAATTTGTTCTCAGCAATTTGCTTTAACTTCTCTAAAGACATCTGTGCAAGAGCAATTTTAGCATTTGATTCTGCAATAACATCGTTAGTGTTAGCCAAGGCATCTGCTTGTTCTACTAAGAACTTAAATGGAGATAAATGAGTCCCAACAAGGCTATTAGAAAACAAGTTTGAAAAGTTATAACAAAACCATAATAACTCTTTATCTTTCGAAGGGTTGAAAGAAAAAGAATTATCAATTACCAAATGTTTCTCCGGGAAGTAAGAAGATCCATCACCTCTATATCTAGGAGGTTGGTTTGAATATCTAATTTCTCTCTGCTCACCTGTCTCATCATCAATCCACTTACTAACCAATAAAATTGAATGTAATGGCTTAGAAAAAACGTGAGGTGTTCTAGGATTATTAGTCTCTATCTTTTGAATAACATTCTCGTTGTAATTAACTCTTAGAGATTTCCCTTTCATAAAGTCAGGAAATACAGAGGTTAATTGTGCCAAATCTTCTTCATCTAAGACGAATTTTTTGTTGTCTGCAAATAGCATAATTAATAATTTTTATTTGTTGTGTTTTGTGTTTAAAGTTAAAATGAGGGAGGTTTTACCCTCCCCCATTTTTATTTACATTCCTAAATTAATTAGGCTGTGATTCTTGTGAACTGCTCCAAAGTAAAGAAGTCAAATCCAAGGTCAGATGACAAATAAAGTTTTGCCACATCATATGGACCAATCTTACGAGCAGAAGCACGACCATCATCGGTGATTTCCATGAAACGGCTATATCCATCCATTTCTTTGTAAACCAACTCGATACGGTTACGCAATACACCCTCAGCATCAGCAACTTTGTTCAATGGAATAACCCATCCACGTTGACGAAGACCTGATGATACGTTAGCAGCAGTAGTAGCAGGATCTTGCATGAAACGAGCGTTCTTTAATGCAAAGTTGTATCCATCTATGTTAAGTGCCTGCCATGAGAATGTGCTGAACAAGGTTTGAGTCTGCTCCATGTTACCTCCGAAGAATACATCGGCAATGGCTTGAGTTGTAGCATTAACCAAGTTAGCGTTACCTAATTCGTATGCAGAAGAACCTGAAGAAATTTCTTGGTTCAAGTCGCTATAAAGCTCATTAGTTAACCAAGTTAAGAACAAGTTACTTGCATAACGTCTGCTCATTACAGAAGCAATAGTACGCAAATCAGCAACACCAAAAGCACCTGCACCACCTGCTGAGTGAGTGTAACCACGAGAAGTGATTTCAGCATCCAAACCAGAGAAAGTTTGAGGAATACCAGTGTTGTTAGCTGACTGACCAAAAATCATAGACAAAGCAATCTGCTTAATTAAACGATATTCAGCTTCATCTTGACCTTCGTAGAAGAAACCATTCATCTTCTTAGACTTACCATCACCATACTCAACTTCCATCCATTGAGGAGCGTTAGTTTTTTGAGTACCAGTTAATTCGTAAGTTTCTTTGAAGATTTGAGTCTTCCAAGAATACTTAGTCCAAAAAGATTGAGAAGAGATTGGTTGAGCAGTTCCTTCATCCCAAGCAGAACCTGTAACTACAAATACGTCACCTGCTGTAGCGGCTTCGTTAGTAGATGAGTTCAAAGGTTTGATAGTTACGTTCACACCAGATACACCTGTTACAAGATACAATGGTAAAGTTGCAACACTAGTGTTCATTAAGATTTGCCCTTCTTTAGCATAAGTATAACCTGCAAATTGGTCAACATATGGGAAAGATGGAGGTGTTGAAACAGTACCTGCTGAAGTGTCAGAAACAAAAGTTAATGCAACACCTGCACCAGGAGCAGCAACAGTAGCGTTAACTACAACCGGAGCGTCATAAAGACCCTTTTCCCAGTGCCATCCTGTTACGTTTTGAACACCACGCTTCATTCCAAGTCCCATCAAAAGTTGGAAGTCAGAAAGACCGTTATCACCGAATTTGTTTTTAAGAGTACGCAAGTAGTGAGGCACTAATAAACCTGTAGTGTAACTTGCATCGAATAAAGATAGCAACGACCCATTTAAACCACTGGGGGCTGCTACTGGAGATGAAAATGCCATTTTAGTACAATTTTAAATTTAACAATTAATCTTAGTATTGTGACTCAAAGTAGCGTTGTAGTTGGGATTTCTCGCTTCCTGTATTTGGCCTTTCTGTTTTCTTAACCTCTGATCCATTGTGGAACTCTTTAGCTGTTTGCTCTCGGGCCTCCCCTTTAGCAGCATTAATGAGTGCCTTGTAAATGTTTTTTGCTTCAAGATTTTCCACTCGACTCCGAATGTAATTATTCATAAGCTCAACATTTTGGTCGTTAGGTAATGATGGATTTGATTTAATTAGAGAGATTAATTCATTTTGAAGTTGATTTTTAGTTTGCTCAGACACCTGAGTTTTAATTTTCAAACCTTCAACTTCCAACTCATACTCACTCATTTTTGTCAAATCACCAACTACTGGCTTCCATTGATTCACAACTTTTTCAATAGTCTCTTTAGACTCATTGAATTTATTACGCAAAGATGATAAAATATCTCTGTTTTCGCTAATATTTTTTAATTTTTCTTCTACGACAGCAACATTTTTTCCAATTTTCATTTTCATGATTTTTGGAGCGTCTTCAAATGTTACATCGGCATAGGTATTGTTTTCATCTGCAATTGCATCACACAAGTCTTCAAAGCTAATATCTTTCAAAAGAGATGGGTCTTCCAATACTTGTGCTAGTGCCATTGTTTGGATAGGGCTTTGTTTTATTTCCTCTGCTGTTTTACCTACAAACTTTTCAGCTACAGAACGATCTTTAATACCAGTGTGTTTCATGAATGAGTTTAAGGATGCAAGAGTGTCATCTACAAATGGACTTTCCAACTCTTTAAATAATGTTTCCTGCTCATTTAAGAAAGGCTCATACTCATCATACTTAGATGCCTTTTGATTTACTGCTTCATACTTGCTTTTAATAGAATCTAAAGACTCAAAATCACCAAATATAGCCTTTAAGTCAGACGCAGAAAAAGTAGTATCATCTGATACTATTGAAGGAGTAGGTTCTGATGGACTTGTTTCACTTGGAGTAGAATCGTTAACAGGTGATGGGGTTGTTTCTGAGTCTACATTAGTTGGTGTTGGTTGTGGACTAGATTGTGACTCCGCACCAATATAGTCGAAGAAGTTAATTGTGTTTTCGCTTTCCATATGTGTTTTTTATTTGTGTTATTCTTTATTTCTTACTTGACCTGTAATTTCCATACCGGTCTCTTTTTGTAAGAATGCTTCCGCTTTAATTTCCTCAATAGTCCCTTGAGTTTCCGCGGCTATAATCATTTGCTTTTCTTTAACTCTAATGTTTGATAAAGCAGCCTCTTTCTTAATTTCTAACTCTGCCTTCATTTGCATTAACTCCATCTCACCCTTTTGCTTCATTAATAACTGTTCTTGCATAGCCTGATTTTGAGCCTGTTGGTTTTGCATTGACATCATATCATTCTGCTCTCTCTTTTTCGAACTCTTATATGTCAAGTACCATGTAGCCTCTTTTAATCTTCCTTTCTCTAACATTTCAAGTATCATGGTATAGTCAGATAATTCAATTTCCGGCATACCATTTCTACCTACTTTTAATGCCGTTTCAGCAGCTTCAGCTATTTTAAATTTCTGAGTATTTGATATCTTATTTGTTAAAGAAAGGCCTAATTCTTCTAAAGTGAATTCAGCCCCTTGCAACATATAATTTATAGCCTCTTTGCCAAATACATCTGAATAAAAAGACTTAACCTCTTCATCAAATCTACAAGTAACTAGAGTTCTTAATATTAAATTCTCAGCCGCTTTAACTTTGATTCTTTCTAATGCTTGTTGTAATGGCCATAACGCATTATTTGTAGCGTCTATTTCTAATTCTGCAATACCAACTAACTTGTCTCCTTTTGGAGGAGATCCGGCCATTGTTGGAGTGATGCCTGTAATCTGTAACAACTTCTCTACATCGTGTTGATATGCCATAATCCATTCGGACAATTGCTTACCTACACCACCTTCTAGTTCTTCAAAAGTTTTATTTGTATTTACCTTTCCTCCCAATAAAGAAGATTTGTAGAAAAAGTTCCCGGTATGGGAATAAACTTGAACTAAGTCAAATGGAGTGTACATAGTACCTCCAATAGAATTAATATTCAAAGACCCAATATCAATAGCAATACCTTTAGGAGCAGCGGCTAATTTAGCGGCTTGTAGTTTTAAGTGATTGATTTGGAGAGAGTCATAAATAGGAATAGCAGTCTCAGTAATAGACTTTCCAGAAACCTTTTCAAATCTATAAGAAAGTTGAGGCTTCTTTTTATTTACCCTCTTTATATTTTTTTGCTTACCACCTACAGTAATGTTTGCACCGGGTAAAAACCAACCCTCATAAATAGTATGAGCATCTACAACTACAGTCTTCTTTTTTTCACTATCTACATACTCACCAAACTTATCAGAATAAAAGGTTGTAATACCATCTCTATTTTTTTTCTTGTAAAAACTTGTATCTTTTGAAATGTATTCAAATTCTAAAACATCTACAAAGAAATCATCATATCTCATTCTATCTGTGATAGTATCTCTTTGACAATACCAAGACCAACCATATCGGTCATTTGAGTATGTCAAATCAAATGCCCACTTTGCTATGCGATTCACTTGCTCTTCAACATCTTCTTCATCCCATCCATTTGCTAACAAAAGGTTTCTCACTTCTGGAATGCTATATTTTTCAAAGTGTCCTGCAAATGGAGAATTATCTCCTTGGTTTTGGTCTGTCCACGCACAAATAAACTTTGTTACATCAACATATTTAACCTTTGATATTCCGCTTTCATTATCTGTATAATCTTTAACTACGCAAAAACCAAAGTTTACAAGATCATCTTTTAATTGACGTTCTATCTTGTCGTAGTCACTTACTTGAAATCCGTACTCTGCTATTTTCTCAATTGATATTTCAAAGTTTTGTTTAAATCCTCCCAATGTCTCATAAAGATTTAACTCACTTTTATTTTGAGGGGCATATTCACCCTCAGCCATTTGAGGCATCCCTATTTCACGCATTATAGGTTCTAATGCATTTTTGATAAATAAGGTTGCCTTATCTAAGGCTCTTTTATTTTTAATTTCAGTATTAATAGAGTCGCATTG
>Ga0255172_1000150_pt1 | contig 30816 bp, 33 predicted proteins | sample Atl_Yuk_RepC_8d_FD_189952 | JGI IMG/M metagenome (GOLD analysis project Ga0255172, IMG submission 189952) | Freshwater microbial communities from Altamaha River, Georgia, United States - Atl_Yuk_RepC_8d | ecosystem: Environmental > Aquatic > Freshwater > River | place: USA: Georgia | collected... | reverse complement strand
CTCTCCGACAGTCCGTCAGCTTGGGGCCTGGCAGCCCGCCATGTCGCCATCACGACTTCAGGGGACCGGAGCAAAGCGCGCAGCTGGTCGATGACCGCCGCCTCGATAGCAGCCGCCGAGACCCGCCGAATGGGCGACGGCTCTGCCTCGCCCTTCAGGGCGGCCTGGCAGACGTAGTAGCGATAGAGCTTGCCGTGCTTGCGGGTGTGCGACGGGCTCATGGCGCGGCCCGTAGGACCAAACAGCAGTCCCTTCAGCAAAGCCGGCGTTGCCGCCCGAGCCCGGCAACCCCGGACCCGGGGGCTCTCCTGCAGGATCGACTGCACCTTGTCCCAGAGCGCCTGGTTCACGATCGCGGCGTGCTCGCCGGGGTATGCCACGCCTTTGTGGACCGCGAGCCCGACATACACCCGGTTCCGGAGGATCCGGTACAGGGCCCCCTTGTCGACGACCCGCCCTCGATGGCTGCGGACATCCTCGGCCCGAAGCTGGCGTGCCAGAAGGGTCGCCGAGCCGACCTTCAGGAACCGCTCGAAGATCCGGCGGATGATCGCCGCCTCGGGCTCGTGGACGATTAGCTTGCGGTTCTCGACCCTGTACCCCATGGGCACGAACCCGCCCATCCACATGCCGCGCCGGCGCGAGGCTGCGACCTTGTCGCGGATGCGCTCCCCGATCACCTCGCGCTCAAACTGGGCGAAGGACAGCAGCACGTTCAGCGTCAACCGGCCCATGCTGGTGGTCGTATTGAAGGACTGGGTCACCGACACGAAGGTGACGCCGCACCGGTCGAACACCTCGACCAGCCGGGCGAAGTCCATCAGGGCGCGGCTCAGCCGGTCGATCTTGTAGACCACCACGACGTCAACGCGGCCGGCTTCGATATCGGCCATCAGCCGCCGCAGTGCCGGTCGCTCCAGCGTACCGCCCGAAAAGCCGCCGTCATCGTACTGGTCGGCCAGTTCGACCCAGCCCTCCGACCGCTGGCTGGCAATGTAAGCGCTACAGGCCTCGCGCTGGGCGTCGAGGCTGTTGAACTCCATGTCGAGCCCTTCCTCGGTCGACTTCCGGGTGTAGACGGCGCACCGGAGCTTGCGCGCGACCGGCTTCTTCATGCCGCCCTCCGCCGGTTTTTGAGGCCAAAGAAGAGCAGCCCGTTCCATTGGGTTCCGGTGATGGCCCGAGCGATGGCCGACAGCGACTTGTACGGCCGGCCCTGCCACTCGTAGCCGTCGGCCATCACCGTCACGGTGTGCTCGACGCCCTGGTACTCCCGGATTAGGCGGGTACCGGCGATGGGGATGTCGCTGCCTCGCACCCGGCGTACCGCGATGTTGCCGCCGTCGAGCTGCTCGCCCAGCTGCTCGAGTCGGCGTACCGTCTCGGGCTTCAGGCCGCCATAGGCCAGCTCCTGGATCCGGTAGGCCAGTCGGCTTTCCAGGAAGCGCCGGTTGTAGGGCGGGGGCGGAGTATTGAAGAGCGCAATCCACTGCTCCTTCAGATTCGTGGTCGGCGTCGTCTTCAAGGCCGCGATGCGGGCCAGCACTGTGTCGTGATTCTTCATGCCGTTCTCCGGTTGGGGGCATCGGCATGACCGCTTCGGTCGGGCAGGAAGTCGACGGAACTGTCTCCGCAGTCGGCAGATAGTCGACTGGACTTCCGGGCCTGGAGACGCATGAGACCGTGGATGGTCACCTCAAGTTTGGTGCCATGCTTGTCGGATCCCCCCTTCGGCCTGTTGGCCCGGCGTCAAACCGTGGCTCACAGACTGGGGGACGTGCTCTGCGTTGAACAGTGGCAGCCGGAGCCGTAGTCAGGCATGGCAGGACAGCCCCGACTCGCTGTGCTTGAAAGACCTTTCGCTAACCGGTCTTCTCGAGTACGCGCAGGATGCGCAATTGGATTTTGCGCGTTACGATCTCCCCAAGAAACAATGGGAGAGAATCGTTGCTCAAGACCACACGCCGCACGCTGCTGGCCGGTGCTGCCGCCAGCGCGACCCTGCCTCGCTTCGCCATTGCCCAGGCTAGAGAAAAGATTCGCATCGGCGTGCCGACCAAGACCTACTGGCCTACCATCGTGTGCGAGACCGCCTTACGGCAAAAGCTCTTTGAAAAGGAAGGCTTGGACTGCGAACTCACAATCTATCGCGGGGGCGCCGAGGGCTTCGAGGCGATTGCTGCGGGTGCTGCCGACCTAATCATGAATTCCTCTTCCAGTGTTGCTGCCGGCATCAAGAAGGGCGTTAACGTGAAATGCGTCGCGAACGGCGCGAATGGCTATTACGGCTGGTATCTCGTTGTGAAACCGGACTCCAAGGTGACGAAGGTCGAAGATCTAGCCGGCAAAAAGGTCGGCATCACCTCTGCTGGCTCCGGTTCGGACATCCTGGCTCTCTGGACAGGGAGCGCGAAGAAGGTCCAGTTTACCCGCGTACCACTAGGCGGTGGTGGTCTGGTTCCTAACCTTCTGTCGGGCAACATCGACGCCACGGTCCTATATTCGCCTCTTACCTACAAGGTGATGCAGGCTAAGGAAGCGCGTGCGCTCATCGACTTTGGCGCCGAGGTTCCGGCTCACTCGACGGGAAGCTGGATTGCCACTGACAAAATCATCAAGGATCGTCCGGCCGTCTTGCAGAAAGCACTGAATGCCATCTATGGCGGTGTGGCCTTCCTCGATGCCGACCAGAACCGAGATGCGGCGGTCAAGATCATCGCCGAGATCGACGAGATTCCGAATCCGATCGCCGCAGCCGAACTAGATGGCAACATCAAAAAACTGTCTCGCGATGGGCGCTTCACCCGGGAATGGATGCAGCTCGCCCTCGATATGGCGGCAATGATCGGGATGAAGGATCTGGCGCCGGTCGAGCAGATCTACGTCGATACGTTCAAGCCGATCCCGACCAAGGCATGAGCAGGCGTTGAGTCAGTACCAGATCGTCGCGTTCCGGCTGGCTCTACTGGCAGCCGCCGCAGCTGCATGGCAATTGTTGCCGACCTTCGGCATCGTCGACACACGGCTTCTGCCGCCGCTCGCCGACGTGTTGGCGATGCTCGGCCAATTGCTCGGCCGGTCTCAGGTCCAGGAAGCAATTTTGGTTACGGCGTCAGAAGTAGTCCTCGCATTCGTGATCGCGGTACCATTGGGCGGGGCGATCGGCATCCTGGCAGCTGAGAACGAGTATTTCGGCCAGATATTCAAGCCCATGCTGTTTTATGTGTTCAGCGTGCCGAAATCGATTTTTCTGCCGATGTTCATCCTGATCTTCGGCATCGGCTTCGATCAGAAGGTCGCCTATGCCGCGTTCTCAACCGTCTTCATCGTCATCATGAGTGCAACCGCAGCCGTGGAATCGGTGAAATCCGACCATGTGCTGGTCGCCCGGTCCTATGGTGCAACGCGTACCCAGATCCTGATGCGCATCTATGTGCCCAGCATGATGCCCGTTCTGCTGGAGACGCTGCGTATTTCCATGATCTTCAATTTCACGGGCGTGATGATCGCCGAGATGTATGCTTCGCGCACTGGCATTGGACATCTGATTGCCAATTGGGGAGAAAACTTCCAGATGCCGCAGCTTTTCGCCGGCGTGATTCTTCTGGCTACCGTCGCCATCGTCTTCAACGAGGTGATCCGCCACTTCGAAGATCGTTTCTCGACGTGGCGCACATGAGCGCCATCGCCATCGAGCGACTGAGTCATGTCTATGCCGGAGCCGAGGGGGGCGTGCCGGCCCTCGAGGACATCACGATCAATGTCGAGGCGGGCAAGTTCGTCGTGATCGTGGGGCCCAGCGGTTGCGGCAAGACCTCGCTGCTGATGATGCTCGCCGGCCTGCGCCACCAGACAGCGGGCACGATACTGTGTGACGGCAAGCCTATCCCGGAGCCCGATCCCGAGCGCGTCGGGGTCGTATTCCAGGAGGCGAGCCTGTTTCCCTGGCTGACAGCGCTCGACAACGTCGAGTTTCCGCTGGTGCTCCGTGGTGCGCCGCGCGACGAACGCCGACGCCGATCCCAGGAGATGTTGTCGCTGGTTGGCCTGGAAGGCTTTGGCCCCCGCTATCCGCACGAACTGTCCGGCGGAATGAAGCAGCGCGTCTCGATCGCCCGCGGCCTCGTTCAGGATCCGCCTGTACTGCTCATGGACGAGCCTTTCGCTGCCCTCGACGAACAGACACGCATGACCATGGGCCATGAGTTGCTCCGAATCTGGTCGACCACGCGCAAGACAGTCGTGTTCATCACTCACAGCCTCACCGAGGCGGTCTATCTCGCCGACGAGGTTCTGGTGATGTCGGCCCGTCCCGGCCGCATTATCGATCGCATCGAGATCACACTGCCGAGGCCTCGCACCTACGAGATGATGGCGACCGACACTTTCGGCCAGCTGCGTGAGCGGATCTGGCAGCAGATCCGCAAGGTGCCGTGAAGACGATGATGCGCTGGCCGAAGCCATCAACCGTGCGCTGGGGAATCCTAGTGGCGATGCTCTTCTTCTGGGAATTGATACCCAGTACCAAGATCATCCCCGAACTGTTCCTCCCGTCTCTGTCGAAGACGCTAACGGTTCTATGGATCGACCGCGTCGAGTATGCCGAGGCACTGGCCGTGACGCTGTACGAGGTCGGCATCGCGATGTTGATTGCATGTGGGGCGGGCATTCTGATGGGAGCGCTGGTAGGCGGCATCGCCACGCTGCGCAATATCATGCTGCCCGTCTTCTCCAGTCTCTATGCTGTGCCGATCGTTATCCTTTACCCGATCTTCACCGCCTGGTTTGGCATCGGCTCTGAATCCAAGATCGTCTTCGCCGGGATTTACGGATTTTTTCCCGTCATGCTGTCGACGGCGGCTGGCATCCGCACCATTGACCCGCAGTACCTGCTGGCCGCCCGCAGCATGGGTGCGACTCTGTTCCAGCAGATCACCCGAGTGATCATCCCGGCCTCGATCCCAACTGTGCTGACCGGCCTCAGACTGGGCGGAGCGCTCACGATTATCGGCGTCGTGGTATCGGAAATGCTGACGGCATCTGCCGGTATCGGGTACCTGGTCTCGCGCTACCGGACCCTGCTCGACAGCCCGCACGTCTTTGCCGCGATCCTCATGATCCTGGTGCTCTCGATCATGTTCGACCTGCTCGCCCGTACCGTCGAGCGACACACTCTTGTCTGGCAAACTGCTGGCCGCCGCGATCGCGGCGTGGCAGCGCGTCCATCTACCCTGCCGGCAGCGACGCCGGTCTAGTTCGAGGAGCTTACCCATGGCCGAGACCCTGCTGCAGACCACCGTCGTTGGCAGCTACCCGCAGCCCGACTGGCTGGTCAATCGCGAGATGCTCTCCAAGGTAGTGCCGCGGACGCGCCTGAAGGAAATCTGGCGCGTGCCCGAGGCCTATCTTCAGCAGGCCCAGGACGACGCAACCCTGCTGGCGATCCGCGACATGGAGCGGGCTGGCATTGACATCATCACTGATGGCGAGATGCGGCGAGAAAGCTACTCCAACCACTTCGCCACGGCGCTCGACGGCGTCGACCAAGATCATCCCGGAGAGGTGATAACGCGATCGGGCCAGAAGACACCGGTGCCGCGCGTTGTCGGCAAGCTCCGGCGCACGCGGCCGGTAGAGATTCGCGATATGGAGTTTCTGCGCGCCAACACCGGACAGCTGGCCAAGATTACGCTGCCTGGCCCCTTCACCATGGGGCAGCAGGTAAAGGATGAGTTCTACAAAGATGCCGAGGCCATGTGCATGGACTACGCAGCGGCGGTGAACGAGGAGGCACACGACCTCGTGAAGGCGGGCGCTGACGTGATCCAGCTCGACGAACCATGGCTGCGCAACAATCCCGAGGAAGCTAGCCGCTATGCCGTCAACGTGATCAACCGGGCGCTCCAAGGTATTACCGTGCCTACGGTCGTTCATCTCTGCTTCGGCTATGCCGCCGTGGTGCCGGGCCTCAGTAAGCCCACTGGGTACTCGTTCCTGCCGCAACTCGCCGACACTATAGCCCAGCAAATATCCATCGAATCGGCGCAGCCCAAGATCGACCTCGGCGTGCTGAAGGACCTCGCGCCTAAAAAGGTGATGCTGGGCGTCATCGACCTCAACGATCCCGAGATCGAGACTCCAGAAAAGGTCGCTGGCCGCATCCGCGCCGGCCTGAAATACATGTCGCCCGACAAGCTCCTGCCGGCACCCGATTGCGGTATGAAGTACCTGCCGCGCGCGACGGCTTTTGGAAAGCTAAAGTCCTTGGCAGCGGGGGCTGCCATCGTGCGCAAAGAACTCGGCTAGAACGTCGAGCGCTTAACCGAATGCATAGCCGACACCTTCGATGAAATGGAAGCTCTTGCCTTGAGGCAGAACGTTTGACGTGGCCGCAGTCAAGGTCTTGCGTGTGCGTAAAGCCATCTGCCAGATTCGGCTGCATCATGATTTTGCCGTCCGGACCTCATCTGATTTGGTCTCTGATCAGGCCTGAAGTGCCGTCGAGCCATTCGTTCAACTTGGACCAGCGCCGGCGCCCAGAAACGTTCTTCACTGCGATGGCGACGGCTTTCTTCTGCCCCACGAGAATGACCAGCCGTTTGCCACGCGTGACGCCGGTATAGAGCAGGTTCCGTTGCAGCATGGCGTAGTGCTGCGTCATGACCGGAATGACGACGGCAGGATATTCCGACCCTTGGGATTTGTGGATCGTGGCTGCGTAAGCGGGAACCAGGGTGTCGAGCTCGCCGAAGCCGTAGGTGACGGCGCGGCCGTCGAAGCTGGCGGTGAGTTCCCCGTCGTCAGGATCGACATCGTCGATGTAGCCGATGTCACCGTTATAGACTTCCTTGTCGTAGTCGTTCTCGATCTGCATGACCTTGTCGCCGGAAGCGAATGTCCAGCCGAAGCGCTCGACCTTGCATTCGCCGGCGGGATTGAGCGCCGCCTGCAGCTCGATGTTGAGGGACCGGGCGCCGACTCCGCCGCGGTTCATCGGGCAGAGCACCTGGATGTCGCGGATGGGATCCAGACTGAACCGCTGGGGAATGCGGGTCTTCACCAATTCGATGATGCGCGGCACGGCAGTTTCGGGGTCGTCTGCCTGGACGAAGTAGAAATCGCTGTCGCCCTCTGGCCGGCCCAAATCCGGGATCAAACCCTGGTTGATTTTGTGCGCGGTGGTGATGATCTTGCTTTGCGCTGCCTGCCGGAACACCTCGGTCAGGCGGACCACGGGCACGGCGCCAGACGCGATGATGTCGGAGAGCACCTGGCCCGGTCCGACGGAAGGCAGCTGATCGATGTCTCCCACGATCAGCAGGGCGGCATCGTCAGGGACGGCCTTGAGAAGGGCCTGCATCAGCATGACGTCGACCATGGAGGTCTCGTCGATGACCAGCAGGTCGCACTCGAGTGGATTGTCCGCATTGCGTTTGAAGCCGCCACCCTTGGGATCGGTTTCGAGCAGCCGGTGGATCGTCTTGGCCTCGAACCCGGTGGCCTCGGTCATGCGCTTGGCGGCGCGGCCGGTTGGCGCACAGAGCAACAGATTCACGGCTTTTGCGGCGAGAATGCGCAGGATCGAGTTGACGATCGTCGTCTTGCCCACGCCGGGTCCGCCGGTAATGACCAGGACCTTGGAGAGCAGCGCCAGCCTAATGGCTTCGACCTGGCTGGTGGCGAGCGTCAGGCCGGTTTTGGCCTCGACCCAGGGGAGGGCTTTTTGCGGGTCAATAGAAGCCCAGGGCAGTTTGCCGTTGAGCAGCCGGACAAGACGCTGGGCAATGACCTGCTCGGCCCGATAGAGGCCGCCAAGAAAAATGCAGGCCGTCTCGCCAACGGTGTCGGCGATCACTGTGCCATCGGTGAGTTCGAGATCGAGAGCGGTCTGGATCAGCTCCTTGGGGACCTCCAGTAGCTCGACGGCCAGCGGCACAAGCTCGCTAGTGGGTAATCCGCAGTGGCCCGCGTCCATGGCCTCGGTCAGCGCGTACGAGATCCCGGCGCGAATGCGGATCATCGCCGTCTTCTGGATGCCGAGCTTCATGGCGATCGCGTCGGCGGTCTTGAAGCCGATACCGCGGATATCCCTGGCCAGGCGGTAGGGGTTTTCCGTCATGACCTGTACGGCATCCGAACCGTACGTCTTGAAAATGCGCACGGCCCTGGCCGTTCCGACGCCGTTGCTGTGCAGGAAGACCATGATCTCGCGGACGATCTTCTGATAGGCCCAGGCATCGGTGATGCGCTTGGCGCGGACGGCCCCAATACCGGTGACCTCTCGCAGCCGATCCGGCTCGGCCTCGATAATGTCGAACACCTTCTCCCCGAACGCCTTCACCATCTTCTTGGCGTAGACCGGTCCGATGCCGCGGATCATCCCTGAGCCCAGGTACTTCTCGATGCCGTCGATTGAGGTCGGGGCGGAGGTGCGCATGAAGTGCGCCTTGAACTGCTGGCCATGGGTGTGATCGTTGACCCAGTCGCCCGAGGCGGTGACCCATTCTCCTGGGGAAATAATGGCGGCATGGCCAATGACCGTGATCAGGTCGCGATGCCCCCGCGCCTTAATGCGCAGAACGCAGAAGCCGTTTTCGGCGTTATGGAACGTCACGCGTTCGACAAGGCCCGCCAGCACCTCCTGGGCAGAGATTTTCTGCTGGGGCTTCATCGATGGTGCTTTTGCAAACGCCAGTCCCACGGCATTTGGAAGTTTCCGGACCATACCCCGACCTTGGCGAGATGGGCGCGATCTTCGTCGGCCTCGTAGTCGAGTGCGTATTTTCGATAGGCCACCGCCCAGCCGTTGGCGACCATCCAGCGGTTCAGATCCTCGGCTCCCTTGAAGCATACAGCGACCACACGCCCGTAGCGGTCGCGGTCGCGCGGGTCGCAGCGAACAGTCGAGCGGCCGATACGATCGGATAGGGCGAGCGCCGCTTGCTGTCCGCAGCGCCAGTTGGTGCCGTCTGCCCGATTGCATTCCTGGCTGCTCTCAGGGGCGTCAATGCCATGGAGGCGGATCCGCGTGCCATGGACCTCGATCGTGTCTCCGTCGATAATACTGGCGGTACCGACGATGGGTGCCTCAGCCTCTGCGCGATGAGCGAGCAGGGCAGCCGCCAGAAGCAGTACGATCCACTTCCTCATCAGATGGGCCGCTTCGGTGCGTCTCTCTCGGGGAGCCTCATGATAATCGTCTGTGGGGTCGCGCGGCTATATTGTTGTCAAAGTGGAGGGGTGATGCTGCCGATAACATATACGGGTGGCAAGTCGGGCGGCCTCTCGTTGCAGACGTGGGGAATTCCCCCGTTGGCGCCATGGATGGCAACCGCACGCACGGGCGGGCCGGGGAATCCCCGGTAGCCATTGTCAATGTTCGTCATTGGCGATATGAAGTGTATCAAGCGCGCTTGATGATATTCGTATCGGGTGACAGACTATGCTTCATGTTCGGAACGTTACACCATGACCGGCACCCCGGGGGCGCCGCTGGAACCATCAGACACTGCGGCGTATGGCGACACGGAGATCGAGACTGCATCAGGGTTGCCTGTGCCAAGTCTACGGGCTTTGCAGGCGGCAGGCGCGATTCGGGCGCAGAAGGAGCCCAAGACCCATGGCGGCTTCAGGCGCTCATGGACGGAACCGGAGGTTCTGAAGGCCGCCATCGGCGCCGCGATCTCGGAGCATTTCGCGTGGAACATCAGGATCTCCGGCGAAGCCCTGGCGAAGACCAGGCCTGGCACCTGGGATGCGCTCATTACCGTCGCCATCGCGGACCTGGATCAAGGCGCCTCCCGCAAGGCCAGCTTCATCACCGCTTCGGAGCACGATTGGTATCTGGACCTGATAGACCGGAAGTTTCTGTTCCTCCGGGTTCCCAGGGTCGCCACGGCCCTCTTGCCCGATACCAACTTCGGGCAGACCGATCTCCCCCTCGGCTTTGCGACCTCCAAGGACAGCTTTCAGTTGCTGCCATGGTCTCTTGGCACGAAGGCGGGGCGGGCCCAGGTCCAGAAGCTCGTCGGCGAAGCCGCGATGGAATCGATCCTGCTCACCTACAAGCTAGCAATGGCCGCCCACGGCAACTTTCTGAGCAGAGCCAGCATCAACGCCAGCATCCAGGTCAGAGCGGCCTGGCGCCGCCTTCACGGGCTGGAAGCCCGCTTCGTCCAGGAGTTCATCAGATCCCGCTGACAAGGGAATGCAAGCAATGAATACGCCCCTCACGGCCAGCCGACATGGAACCGAACCTCCCGCGACCATCGCCGACGATCTCCTGCGCGGCGCCGACGAAATCGCCCAGTTTGTGTTCGGATCGAAGCGCCACCGGCGCAAGGTCTACTACCTGACCGGCGACGCGAAGACGCGGATGCCGCACTTCCGGATCGGCTCGGTGCTTTGCGCCCGCAAGAGCACCCTGCTCGCCTGGATCGAGCGGCAGGAGGGCCAGTAATGGCAGCGACAAACATTATTGAGGCGATCGCAGCTGTGCGTCACCTCGGATCCGCAATTCGCCGCCAGCCGAACAGTACCTCCGTATGGCTCAACATTCATGCCGCGTGTGACAACCGTTGAAGCCGGGCCCAATGACTGAACTCTCTGGCTCGACCCTGCCGTCCTACAACGAGCTGAACGATCTGCGGATCGCACTGCGGCGCAACGGCTACCATCCGGTCCCTGTGGCGGGCGCGCACCTCGCGATGAAGTCCGCCGGCAAGCGGCCCCTGATAAAGGCATGGGAGACCGTCTGCGCCTCGGCCGATGAGGAGGAAATCGCCCGCTGGGCCCTTGGGCAGCGCAACTGCACGAACACGGGGCTGCTCTGCGGCGACATCGTCGGCATCGACATCGACGTGCCAGTGGAGGATCTGGCGGCTAACGTCGAGGCTGCCGCCCGCGAGATCCTGGGCGACACGCCCCTCAAGCGCATCGGCCGCGCTCCCAAGCTGCTGCTGGTATTCCGGCCCGACGAGCCCTTCGACAAGCTGCAGACGCCGGAGCTGGTGCTGCCCGACGGCACGGTCGCCCGGGTCGAGGTCTTGGCCACGGGCCAGCAGTTCGTCGGCTTCGGCATTCACCCCGACACCAGGGCCGAGTACCAGTGGCCGCTCAAGTCTCCACTCGAGGTCGGCGCACAGGATCTGCCCGTCATCGGCCGCGAGCAATGCAAAGCCCTCCTGGCCCAGGCCGAGCAGCTGTTGCGACAGGCCGGCGCCCGGAGCCAGGGAGAACGCAAGGAAAGCGAGCGGTTTGGCCGCAAGCTGGCCGGCCTGGGGGCTCGGCAAGCTCCGTCCCGCGAGGTCGTGCTGGAGGCACTTGCGCATGTAGGGAACCACGATCTGTCCTACGACGAATGGATCCGCGTCGGCTTCGCACTCTACCAGGGACTTGGCGATGCCGGGCGCGATGCGTGGGAAGAGTGGTCGGCGCAATCGAGCAAGAACGATCCGGCCGTCACGGCTGACAAGTGGCCGAGCTTCGCGCAGGCCCGCAACATAACGGTCGGCACGCTCTTCTGGCTGGCGGCGAAGAACGGATGGCGGCAACGCCAGCGGAGAGACGTCGACACCGCTAATGCCGACTCCGATTCCGATCAGGAGCCGACGGCGTTCGGCCGGCCGACCATCCGTATCAAGGCCGGGCGATTGCCCGAGGTGGTGGATCTCGCCGAGCAGGCGCTGATGGCCGCCGGAGCGCCGCTCTATCAGCGCGGAAGCATGGTCGTGCGACCGAGCAGGACCAAGGTACTTATTGCCGATGGCAAGAAGACCCCCGCCCAGCGCCTGGTGCATGTGAAGTCCCACCACATCGCCGAGGCCATGACATCAGTCGCGCGCTGGCAGCGCTTCGATGGCCGTCGAGGAGAATGGGTGGCTTCGGATTGCACGCAGCGCATCGCGGATACCTATCTGGCGCGCGAAGGAATGTGGAAGCTGCGCGTTCTGACAGGTCTCATCAATTGTCCAACGTTGCGTCCAGACGGATCGATCCTCGACCTGCCCGGTTACGATGCCGCGACCGGCATGCTGTTCGACCCGCAGGATGACTGCTTCCCGTCAATTTCTCCAGAACCGGACCGCGAGGAAGCGCTCAGGGCTCTGGCCTATCTGCGGGCGTTGATCGATACGTTTCCCTTCGTCGGCGATGCTGATCGGTCGGTCGCCCTCTCGGGAATCCTGACCACCGCAATCCGACGGTCAATCCCGACGGCACCGTTGCACGCGTTCAATGCCCCCGTCGCAGGGTCGGGAAAGTCGCTGCTGGTCGACATCGCAAGCATGATCGCCTCCGGCCGCCCTGCCGCGGTGATCGCCCAGGGGAAGACCGAGGAAGAGATGGAGAAACGCCTCGGCGCCGCGTTCATCGCAGGGGACGCCCTGATATCGATCGACAACTGCGAGATCCCGCTGGGCGGCGAGTTGCTCTGCCAGGCGCTCACGCAGACTACGCTCAAGGTCAGAGTCCTGGGCAAGTCGCTCAACGCGGAGGTCCCGAGCAACGCCGCTGTGTTCGCCACTGGCAACAATCTTACGCTCGCCGGCGACATGACCCGGCGCGCTATTCGCTGCTCTCTCGACCCGGGCGTCGAGCGTCCGGAGCTCAGGGAGTTCGATCGCGACCCGCTCGCCACCGTGCAAGCGGCCCGCGGTGAATACGCGATTGCCGCGCTCACCGTCCTCCGGGCGTACCACGTCGCCGGGCGGCCACAGCAGGCGACACCGCTCGGCTCGTTCGTGGACTGGTCTCGCTGGGTACGAGATGCGCTGATCTGGCTCGGCGAAGCCGATCCATGCTCCACCATGGAAGAAGTCCGCGGTGCCGATCCCAAGCTCGAAGCCCTCACCATGGTGATCGAGCAGTGGCAGGCTGTGCTGGGTGAGCGTCGGGTCTCCGTCAAGGAAGTGATCGAAGCTGCGGTGGAGCAGGCCCCCAGTCTCTTTGGCCGGCCGGAGTTCCGGCACCCGGACTTCCGGGAGGCTCTCCTGGTGGTCGCCGGTGACGGCGGGGCAATCAACAGCCGGAGGCTCGGCAAATGGCTGGGCGCCAACCAGAACCGGATCATCGACGGCATGAAGATCGTAGCCGACGGTGTTGTCGTCGGAATCGCGCGTTGGCGAATCGCAATCGATCAAGATGCAACGACTTGGAAGATGCGTACCGAGGAGTACCGAGACTTAACAATGGGCGACACAGTTTCCGCCTGACTGGCCCAAAGCGCGGTGGATTTGGTGCCTTTGGTGGATTTGTTCCGCCTAATTCTTTGTATCTGTCAGAAAGTGTCATAGGCGTGGATTCATATAAAAGTGGCCAAATCAAACCCACCAGATCCACCAAATACACCACGACAAGGGCGAGCAGAGGAGCGCGCGCCCCGCTGCAGCCCGCAGGCCCACGCGCCGGTGCGCTCGGGCAGGCCCGGCGCATCGGATCGGCAAGCTGGCGGCCACTCTATTGACATGACCGCCGGCCCGCGCCGAGAGCGGAAGCTACTCGGCCAATCGATATACGCGGCCGCGGTCGTCGACTTTCTCAGACTCGATCTTGAGGCCAAGCTTCTTCTTCAAGGCGCCGGACATGGCGCCACGTATTGTGTGTGACCGCCATGCCAGCGCCTTCACGATCTCCACGATGGTGGCACCCTCGGGCCGCTTCAGCATCTCGATCAGCTTGGCCTGCTTGCTTGCGGCGTGCGGCGCCTTGGGCTTCTTGGCGTCGGGCTTCGACGTGGTGTGCCGGGCGACGGTCTTGGTCGTGGCCTGCTTGCGGGTAGTCTTCGACATGTTGGCTGCTCCCTGGTGTGGGCCGCGACCGTCGCGGCTCCTACTGACCGGAGCCCCGCCAGCCTGAACTGGTCGGGGCGGTCTGGAGCGTGTGGCTCTACTCGGCGTGTTCGCCTTCCCTGAAGGCGCTGTCGGTGATGCGCTTCAGCAGCTCGGCGTAGTGGGCGAGGGTGCCGACGTCGGCCCAGGTGATCGCCTCGGGCTCGGCCCCAAAGTGCTCGTCGCTCAGCGCCGTGAGCCGGGCGAGCATGATGTCGATTTCGGTCTTGCGGGCGATGTAGGCGTCGAGGGCGGGGCGGTGCATTTCGGTCTCCGTCGTTGGTGACCGCATAAGCGCTTCGATGGCGGTCCAAGCCAACCGAACAAGCAGATCATCCCATTGCTATCTTCAGAGCATCACGGTCATGGGATTGCTGGTGCTGTCGCCGCGCGTCGGCTTCGCGCCCTTCATGTCGACGCCCCAAAACAGGCCATATCTTGGAGGCATTAGCGGACGGGAAATATTCGCCGGCGCTCGACGGCGGGGGCGGCTCAGAAGTCCCGCCAGGGGCGGCTTTCCCGGCCGTACGGCGCGTCGCGGCCCTTTGGGCGGCGTTGCTGCCGCTCGCGGCGAGGCGCCAAAACACGCCGTTTCTTGGAGGCATTAGCGGACGGGAAATATTCGGACTGTGGTTATGGAGCGGGGGAAAAATTCTCTGCGTGAGCCCCATGCCGGCAGCACGCCCCCAATGCCCCAAGGATCAATGGCCCCCTCCCCCTGACAGGCGATGGCGTGACTATAGTATAAAGTCCGTGGCGACCGCAACCAAAGCTATGTCTGAAAGCGTGTCGTCTCTCGTCAGCATCGACGATCTAGCCGAAAAGCATTTGCTGTCTCAGCGGGTCGCACACCGGCCCGTTACAACACCGTCTGAGTTGGGACAATCGAAAGACTAGGAGATGCCGATTCTTCCAACTTAACCGTGGTCCAAAGAATCAGGGCAGGTCAGCGGATTTTATTGCAAAAGTGAAATTATGTGAGAAGGTGGACGGAATAAGCAGACGAGATCTTGAATTGTCTTCATCCGATCTGGCTGGCGTCGCTTGTACCATCAATATCGACCCCGTGTTTGAGGACGAGGGCATTGTCTACGAGTGTGCCATATGGGCGCGGGATGACTCTGCCGGGCCGGGGCGGCCAAAGGGAAAGTGCGTCCGTGACAGCTACAGGTCCACATCCTTTTTCTGGTTGGTGGAGATCGCGAGGATAAATCTCGGGGCTCCCGAACCGGACGAGTTGCCGGCGCGATGTTTCAAGCCGCACGCCGACGTGTTGCAGGCCGTGATCGATGTGGTCGATCGCGACGCCGATGAAACCGTCTTCAGCGCGACGCTGTGGCGTTACCCGCCAGACGCGGGAGAAGCTTCACAGTCTACCCCGCACCACCGCGTCGAGCGCGGAGAGCCGGTGGCGCGTGCGATTAGCGGTTCGCTAGTCGATGCTCTCGCGTTCGTCGGTTCGAGGGCGGAGCAGTCTCTATCCAACGGTTCAGAGGAATTATAGATGCCGGTCTACAGGGCACAGGAAACGTCTGTACCGCCCGGGCAGGTGCACACGAGGCTGTCGACCAAGCGACTTCCGAAGGACGTGCCGTTCCTCGTCGACAATGTCTGGGAGTGGGTTCGCGCCCACGCCTATCCGGCATGCCCCAGCCGGCGCTTCGCCGTGTTTGCGGCAGCGTCGGTGGCCTCCGCGCGACAGTGGGCGACGAACGCCGCCCGTGTCTATGAAGTGATCCGGCCGGCCGGCCAGCGGATCGCGCAGCATCGTCTCCATGAGGCGATTGCCCGTCATGCCGACCTTGAGAAGGTGCAGCGAATGGTGTCGCCGGCCCTCCAGCGGAGCGGCTGGGCGGATCGGCCCCTCGCGGACAGGGTATCCCAAGCTTGCTTGTTCGCGCCGGGGCTCGATGCGGCAGAGGTGGAAGCCATCCTTCGCGCGTGGCCGGAGATCGGCGCCCTGCGGGACGAACTGCTAGAGCGGCTCACATTCTGGCGCGAGGTCGATTTCATTCCGGCGGCCGAGGCACGGCCGGATCTGGGAGAGGTGTTCTTCGAGCCGGACGAGTCGGGATACCGCCTCGAGCCCATGGCGTAAAGATGGGGTGGAGCGGGTGCACCATGAAGGCGTCGGTAAATGCTTTTGCGGGACTTTGCCTGTCGCTGGCAGCCTGGGGTGGCCTGCCATCGCCAACCGCCGCCCAGGAGCCGCTGCTCAAGCGGGGGAGCTGCCCGAGCGGCTATCGCGTCAGCGGCAACTACTGCAGCCCTAGCTCGGCCCGGTCGCTGCCGGCGATCGCCAAGGTGGGCTCCTGCCCGAGCGGGTACCATGCGAGCGGCGACTACTGTCTCGCTAATAGCGAGAAGTCGAAGAACGCGATCATCAAGGTCGGCTCCTGTCCTTCCGGCTATCGCGTCAGCGGAGACTACTGCCTCGAAAATTGAGGCGCCCAAGAGCAGATCTGGCGAACACGCACGGGGGCAAGACCTGACGATTGCTCGAAGAAAGCCGTTAGGGAACGTCTGAACAAGATAGATTGAGCTGCAGGGGTCGTGCCCCCGGTGGTGGTGTAGCTGCTGGCAGCAAGGCCGCGAGCGAGCGCGCCCGTCGGGTGCGCTGTAGCGAGGGAGCGGCCTTGCGGCGGTCACCGGCGATTTCTCGGTTAGGGTCGGGTTGCGAAGACCAACTCATGACCAAGGAACCCACCGATGACCGAAGAGATGATGAGCCTGTGCTGATTCCGGGGCAAGCCGCCCATCGCTTCCGAGATGATGGCGCCCACCCATTCCGATCAATTGTCGCCCAGCGTTCCGATTAATCCTCGCCCATGATTCCGGGATGATGTCGCCCGGGTATGCCAGGCTGCGCCAGCAGGCGCTCGTCGAGGACATCGATTACCGCGCGGCGCGCGGCCTCGACCGCCCGCTGTTCCAGAAGCTCGTGGTCGGCGATTGGATCGACGCGCACGACAATCTGACCATCTGCGGCCCAACCGGCGTCGGCAAGAGTTGGCTTGCCTGCGCGCTCGGCCACAAGGCGTGCCGCGACAACCGTTCCGTCCTCTATCAGCGTGTCCCCAAGCTGTTCGGCGAACTGGTGCTCGCGCGCGGCGACGGCCGCTATGCCCGCATCACCCGCGCGCTCGGCGGCGTCCAACTGCTCATTCTCGATGACTGGGGACTCGAGCCGCTCGATGCCCAGGCGCGTCACGATCTCCTTGAGATCCTGGAAGAACGCTATGGCCGCCGATCGACCATCATCACCAGCCAGCTTCCCGTCGAGGACTGGCACGCGGTCATCGCAGACCCGACCTACGCCGACGCCATCCTCGACCGGCTCGTCCACAACGCCTATCGCCTCAACCTGTCCGGTGACAGTCTACGGCGGACACGTTCGAAACCAGCCGAAAGAGGTTGACCGAACAAAGCGTTCGATGCCACGAATTACCTGCCAGCGAGGCTCCACGCACAGGGCGGCTTCAGGTCGGAATCCTGGGCGCAATCATATCGGAATGCTTGGGCGACTTCGTCGGAATCAGCATCCAGAAGCCGAGCGCACCGTCGGCGACCGCGAGTTCCGGTGCGATGGTCAGCCCGCGGCGCTTGAGATCGAGCAACAGGACGCGCCAGTCGTGGGCACTTTCGCGAGTGCCGTCGGTGAAGCCGATCAGTTCCTTCGTGCCTTCCGGCGTCGCGCCGATGATGACGAGAATGCACTGCGCTTCCTCTTCCAGGCGCGCCTGCAGATGAATGCCATCGGCCCATATGTAGACATAGCGCCTGGCCGAGAGGTCGCGCCTGGCCCAAGTCGCATGATCGTCCTGCCAGCCTTCCTTCAGCCGACCGATCGCAGATGCCGAAAGCCCTGGCGCATCCTTGCCGAGAAGAGCCGCCAGCGCTTCGGAGAAGTCGCCGGTCGAGATGCCCTTGAGGTACAGGATCGGCAGCAGCGTCTCGATCGACTTCGAGCGCCGCATGTAGGGCGGCAGGATCATTGACGAGAGGCGGATGCGCCCGGGATCATCGGCTGCCGCCGCGCGGTCACGCACCCGCGGTTGGCGAAGCGCGACAGGGCCAATCCCCGTCAGCACCTCTCGCTCAGGCAGATGGCCGTGGCGGACGACGCGTTGGCGACCATCCCCGGTCTTGAGCTCGCCATGCCCACCGAGAAAGTCCGCGACCTCCGCCTCGACCGCCTGGGCAAGCAAGCAACGCGCGCCACGACGCAAGACTTCGGTGAGTTGATCGCTGAAAGTGCCTGGCTGAACCAGTTTGACGACGTTAGAATTCAACACGGCATATCACTCCTTCGATGGAGAAGTGGAGGCTTCAACTACCCCCACGATATGCCGCCTTCTTGATCTACACTGTCACCAACTTTCGACCATAGCTCCATATGAAAAACGGGGAGCGGGTCAGTGCCAACATCTTTCCTTGTATAAACAGCAGTTTGATGCTTACCGTGATGCATTAGCGAGGAGATAGTGACTACACAAGAATTGGCTAAAGCGGTCAGCTGTTATCTCCAGATGCGACAGCTTGTTCAGGCAAAAAACGGTGGCCCGGATGCTGCTGTTCAGATCACGCTCGATCAGACAGTTTCTTGGCAGGCATCGCAAGTTTGGCAGAAGGTCTGGTGGTTGTTCTTCTTCTCTGGAATGACCACGAGGACGGCCGCCCCACGCGCTGCCGCAGCACGTGCAGGCGGATGGTTCGAGAACTTTTCGGTATTTGCGAACGGCAATAGTCAGGCAACGCATCCTTGGCATGTCACAAGGAGCCGTGGTCCTAAAGGCGGTTGTGTGTTCCAGCCCGTCGGTGCTCAGGCAAAGTTCTTCTGTGCAAGAATAGAACCTTATTCCTCGATGCCGTTTAAGACGGGCGCTAAGGTCTTGTATAGAGTCAATAAGCTTGCCGACTTCTTCACCGCTATCGATTTTGCCGCAAGGAGCGCCGGAAGGCCCTTTGTTCATTTTTTGGCTGGAGGAGATGCTTATAGCCCGAATGCGTTAAGCAATGCTTTAGCGGCTTTAAGTCCGGCCACGGGACCGATTACAGCAGTGCACTGCCTGTCAGACCTCGGATTTCAGTGCTGCAAGCCCGATATCTGGATGTGTCGAATCGCCAGCTATTGTGGCTGGGTGCCAAGTTTTACACTTGAAGATCTGCTCGGTAACCGACGAACTAGCTGGCAGGCTCTTTGGGAGACGTGCCTTCAGATCGCTAACGCGGCGAATATCACACTCGGTGTACCTAACCCCCTGCGAGAATTTGATTGGTATGTTGCTAATTACTGCATGATCTACCGGCCACAGGGGTGCCCGTGTGATCAACTTGTCGGGCGCAATGGGCCATTCTGATATGTGGGGGGCTTTCTGATGGTGCGTTGACAGTTCAGGGGGGGGGGGCTACTCTGGGCTGTTATCTATGCGAATTCTTAAATGCCCCTATGGCACTATTGAATTCTAGCTATAGTAACGACCTTGGGAGGTATCTCACATGAGTAGCGAAAACGATCTTCTGGACAGTGCTCTGGATCAAGTACTTAGCGGCTTGGAAATTTCAGACGAAGCCGTAGAGTCGGCTGCGAATCTGTGTGAAGCGACAGCTAATACTGCGCGCTCTGCTGGGATACGAGGTTGCCCAGGCTGCTGAGTGCGGCTGCGCGAAGGGCAGTCCTCGTCGCATGGCGGAGTCTCTGAGCTAGAGCCGGGCCGTGTCTTGGGGGGGGGGCGATAGAGTGTATATAATAACATGAAAGTCCTGCGCGAGCTTTATTCGCGTGGGTTGTTTTTGACAGTCGATGAAGTTCTCAATCATACAGGCTCGGGGCCTGTTTCATATGATGGAGATTTAGCGGCGCGACGTCTTGACGCGTGGCGCGATGTGGCCACGGCGGGAGATTTATCTCTTTTTTGTGAATTTTTGCACGGAAGAGGGATTGACTACGATTCCGCTGCTCGGCGACTCGGCGAGCAGCCCGTGCTCTCGGAGCCGTTGCCGTCGTGGCTTGAGGTGCTAATTGGCACCATCGAGATTGCGATGTGTAGGTATCGTTCGCTGAGTCTCTCTGAGGTCTGTGAGCACGCTCGGCCCTTTGGGTATATTACGGAAGTGCTTGTATTGTCGGCGGAATCGCTCAGGGATGCTTCGCTGTCAAAGGTCGCCTTGGAGCGTTTCCTACCTAAGGCAAGATCAGATCTTCGGGATCATTTGTGTGACCGTATCGAAGCGATACTAGTCGCACCGCTGTATCAATCCTTCAAGAGTTGGGTTCAATCGAGCAGCTCGAACGGCCAAACCACGTTCAAAGAGCGCTCGGCTGCCAATGGAGAGGATGTATCCCACCTCGAATTCCTCAGCGAATTCTTCGAACGCGGCTTAGAGGCACTCTGGTCTGAGCGTCCGGTGCTGGCGCTTCTCTTGGGCAAAGTTTTCGAACAGTGGATGATCTCTACCCGAGAGCTGATCGAACGCTTTAATTTTAGCCAGCAGAGCCTTCAAGATTTCGTAGGTGGCAGTCCTCGTTGCCTGGTGGTCGAAGGCGTCCGATGCGGCTTGTCTGATCTTCACCATGCAGGACGATCGGTGTGCATCTTATCGATTCAGGGGGGCGCGCGTCTGGTCTACAAGCCTCGCTCGGTATCTGCTGAGGCTGCGTGGGAGCGCTTTGTAGAATGGATCGACGAGCGCTTGCCGTCGACCACGCTAAAGCCGATGCAAGTGCTAGACTGTAAGGACTATGGCTGGTGTGAATTTGTCCAAGGCCCCAGTGCCGTCAACCGCGAACAGGCCCAGGCGTTCTTTCACCGCGCAGGGGTTCTCTTGGGGTTGCTGCACCTGATGGCAGCGACCGACATGCACGAAGAGAACCTGATCGCCTGTGGTGAATATCCGGTTCTGGTCGACCTTGAGATGATTCTTCAGCCCCGGATCAGTAAGGAGGCATCCGCCGGTGCTGAACCGCTGAGGGCGATACTACGGGCTCAAGATCTTATCGCGGACTCGGTGCTGGAGACGGGCTTGCTGCCGATGATTGTTAAGACGCCGGAAACGGCCACAATCGGCCAAGGCGGACTGAGTCACCATGCTCTATTCGGCCCGCGCAGGCTCGGTTGGACGCATGTGAACCGCTGCGACATGGCGCCCAGACTCGAGCTGGGGGGGCGGCTTCTTCTGTCCAATTTGCCCCAGGTTGACGGGATCTCGGCTCGGCTCCAAGATTATTGGGGGCCGTTTAAGCGCGGCGTCGAAGATGGACTTCGCGTCGCGATGTTTCGGAAATCGGAACTTCTACGGCCAGGCGGCCCGCTGGAACTCTTCAAGGGTATCCCGATTAGGATCATCCTGAGGCCTACCCGATACTATGAAATGTTGCTCCGACGGCTGTTGGACTTCCGAAGAATGTCGGATACGCAAGCTTGGAGCTGCCAGGCCGATTTCTCCTCACGATTCGAGCTTTCCCCTGTCCAGCCTATCTGGCCTGCTAAGTACGCAAGACGTGAGCGGGAAGACCTTCTTGCCCTGAATGTGCCTCGTTACGAAGTGGCGAGCGATGGGCACCTGGAACCCGATCCGAACGTGTCCGCCGCGGCCCGGCAAAGCTTCACTTCAGGCTACGAACGCGCCAGGGCTCGGATTGCGCAACTCAACGAAGCCCGCATTCAGGAACAGCTGAGCATTCTAGAACTAAGCGCGCTGGCGTTCGACATCACGCGATCGCCGGAAAACAACCCGCGAATCGGAACCGGCCTTCGGCCGACGTCGGAAGCTGCAGGCGCGTCCTCGCGCGCCGCTGATGAAAAACTGTTCCGAGAGGAAATCGAGCGTATCTCTGGGCTGTTGAAGCGGTCAGCGATTCGCGAAGCTGGGGGGTGTACTTGGCTAGGACTGACACCAGTCGGCGACACGGACGCGATTGCACTGCGCCCGCTGGGCCATGCCCTCTACGATGGAACTACGGGCGTCGCGTTGCTTCTGGCGGCCGCCTCCGTTGCTGTCGAAGACCAAGAGTGCAGGGCGCTGTGTTTAGAGGCGCTGGCCCCCACGCGCTGGTATCTCAAGCATGAATCCGCTGCGGGTTTCGCGCGCACCCTTGGCATGGGAGGTACTGGAGGGATCGGCTCAGTAATTTATGCTTTGACCTCGACCGCTCAAATCTTGTCGGCGCCAGAATTGCTCGAAGATGCGATCGAGGTCTCGCGATTGATCACTGATCGCATGATCTCCGGGGATAGAACATTCGATATCTCCCGAGGGTCCGCCGGAACTCTCTTAGCCCTTCTTCGCCTGCATGCGGACACTCATGAGCGATCGGTGCTTGAGCGTGCGAGAGAGTGCGCTGAGCACCTACTCCGTCATCGCCCCGCACAACCGCATGCACTTTGGAAAAGAAGCCGGGAACCTGCGGCTCTCACTGGCATGTCGCACGGCGCTTCGGGATTTGCTCTAGCCTTCTTCCGGTTGCACCGCGTTACTGGCGACGATCGTTACGCGCAAGTGGTCAGAGATTGTCTGGAGTATGAGCGTTCCGTCTTCTCCCAGAAAGAACGGAACTGGCCAGACCTTCGTCCAACCGATCCGAAGAAGCCAGTAGAGTATCCAGTGAGATGGTGTCACGGTGCTATTGGTATTGCGTTTGCTCGCCGAGCACTCATCGAAGGAGGGTTCGAGGATGCATTATTGGGCTTTGAATATCAGGTCGCGCTCGAAACGTCTTTTCGCTTCGGAGGGTATCACAACGATTCGCTTTGCTGCGGCAATATCGGCGCCATTGCTCTGTTGATGCGGCTCGTGGGCGGAGGGGCCCCCGAAGTAGCCGGCAGTTATTCTGATCGACTGCTCGCAGACTTAATCCTTCAGGCCCGCGAGGGCGGAAGCTACCGATGGCAGGGTGGGCGCGATGATCACAACCCAGGGCTCTTCCGCGGGATCTCCGGGATTGGCTACATCATCGCGAGAAGGCTTGTCGGCGAGGCCTTGCCGGACGTACTGACCTTGTCGTGAAGCCATGGTGGACCGACCCCCTAGACTGATCGTAACTAACCCCGCTTCGTTGCCCCGCACGGTGAGGGTGACAGAGAGCTTGGGGATTCGTCGGATTCAGTTCAGCGACGCTTTCATCCAAGGGGTAATGAAGGTCGACGATCCCGATCGTCTCCTTCTCGACTATGCCCACAAGATGATGGCGTGGATCGGGTTCGGCCTGAAACCCCGTATGGTCTTGGTGATCGGACTGGGTGCGGGGTCAATCGTCCGCTTCATCCTTCGATATTTTCCTAATATCTTCATCGATGTGGTCGAAATCGACCGGCGAATAATCAAGGTTTGTCACGACAAGTTCCTGTTGCCCCGATCCGACCCGAGGCTCCGGGTGCATTTTGCCGACGGACTCGAGTACGTTCCGGATGCCGCCCGACGTGGCGTTCGATGGGATCTCATCCTGGTCGACGCCTATGGCGAGTGCCCGGATGATCGGGGATTCGGTACCCCGGGCTTTCTGCGTGCCTGCGCCGCTGTGCTGGAAGAGCAGGGGATGGTAGTGATGAATGTCATCGGTAGATCGTCGGCGGACCGGCCGCATCGCGGCCCGCTGATGGAGAGTTTCGGCGCAAATATCAGATATATGACGGCTACGACTGAGAATAACATCATCGTGATGGCGGGCAAGAATCGTCATCTTGACCTCCCGCTTGCGCCGCATGCAGATGAGATCGCCAAGCTTGATCTGAGATCGGAGCTATGGACGTTTCGGTAACGTTCGCCCGCCATCCTGCATGATCATTGTTTCGAGCCGCGTAGGTGTGGCCTTCTCCATCGCCGTGCGCTGGCGAATGCGATCTCTCGGCCTGCTGGAGCTACACGTATTCATCCGAGGAAGGCCGCCTGGTGAGAGACAAGAGTTGGTGAGAGTGTAGGTGTCCATTTGAGGCAGTGTCCGGCTTCAGGACCATTGATACAGATTTGACGTCTTGAGGAAGAGAGGATTTCCGGCTCATCGTCATCCCTAGGGGAACGAGATGAGACAGAAATCGACTACGAGTAATTCGCCATCCGAGCGCCTTGTGAAGAACATCCGCCGGGCGACCCGTAAGCACTATTCAGCTGAAGAGAAGATCCGTGTCGTCCTGGACGGCCTGCGTGGCGAGTCGAGCATTGCCGAGCTGTGCCGCCGGGAGGGAATCGCCGAGGGTCTTTATTACAGCTGGTCGAAGGAGTTCCTCGAAGCCGGCAAGCGTCGGCTGGCGGGCGACACGGCACGCGCGGCGACGAGCAGCGAGGTGACGGACCTTCGCCGTGAAGCGCGGGCCCTGAAGGAGGTCGTGGCCGAGCAGGCGCTTGAACTGCGTCTGCTTAAAAAAAGCATGATCGCGGATGGGGGAGACGGGGAATGAGATACCCCGGTTCCGAGAAGCTGGAGATCATCCGCCTGGTCGAGCAATCGCACCTGCCGGTTCGGCGGACGCTGGCCGCGCTCGGTATCCTGCCGATGACGTTTTACCGGTGGTATGCGCGCCTGCAGGCGGGTGGGCCCGAGGCGCTGGAAGACAAGCCGTCGCGGCCCCGGCGGGTGTGGAACAAGATCCCGGAGGAGGTCAGGGAACAGATCGTCGAACTGGCCCTGGACGAGCCGGAATTGTCGCCACGGGAGGTGGCGACGCGCTTCACCGATGTGAAGAAGTACTTCGTGTCGGAGGCATCGGTTTATCGGCTGCTCAAGGCGCACGACCTGATCACCAGCCCAGCCTTCATCGTCGTGACAGCTGCCGACGAGTTCAAGGACAAGACGACGGCGCCGAACCAGCTGTGGCAAACCGACTTCACCTATCTCAAGGTGATCGGTTGGGGCTGGTTCTATCTGTCGACCATCCTCGACGACTTCTCGCGTTACATCATCTCCTGGAAGCTATGCACGACGATGAAGGTCGAGGATGTGACTGACACCCTGGAACTGGCGCTCACGGCATCAGGCTGCGAGAGCGCCCAGGTCGCCATCGGCCACGTCTGCTGAGCGACAACGGTTCCTCGTACATCGCCGGCGATCTGGCGGAATGGCTCCAGGACCACGGCATCAAGCATATCCGTGGCGCTCCCTTCCACCCCCAGACCCAGGGCAAGATCGAACGCTGGCACCAGACATTGAAGAACCGCGTCCTGCTCGAGAATTACTATCTGCCCGGCGATCTCGAGGCCCAGATCAACGCTTTTGTCGATCATTACAACCATCAGCGTTACCACGAGGCCATCGGCAATCTGACACCGGCCGACGTCTACTTCGGGCGCGGCCAGACCATCCTCCTGGAACGAGAAAGGACTAAACGGCAGACCATCCAATCCAGACGCTTGAACCACCGTGCAATCGCCGCTTAACATCAATCAGCAGATGCGCTGGAGCCTCTCTTCTAAATAGACACGATCTGTCTCAAATGTTCTGACGACGGACAGTGTAGATCAAGAAGGCGGCATATCGTGGGGGTAGTTGAAGCCTCCACTTCTCCATCGAAGGAGTGATGGTCTGCCCCCAGTCGCGATACCAGTTCGTAAGTTAGAGTCCGGCCGCTCTGGCCAGCCCGTGGGCTGACCGGAGCGGAGCGTAGGGCAGGCCATGGGCTGGCGGCAAGATGGCTTCCGGCGCCGGCGGGCGATATCCGAGTGACGAGTGTGGCCTGACGGCGTTGTAGTGCCGGCGCCAACTCTCGATCAGCACCTGGGCTTCGCGAAGCGTCGTGAATATCTCGACGTTGAGCAGCTCGTCCCGGAGCTTGGAGTTGAAGCTCTCGCAGTAGCCATTCTCCCAGGGACTGCCCGGCTCGATGAACAGCGTTTTCACGCCAACCCTGCCAAGCCAGTGCCGAACCGCCTTTGCGGCGAACTCGGGCCCGTTGTCTGACCGGATGTGTTCCGGTGGCCCATGCTCGACGAACAGGTCGGTCAGGCACTGCAGCACATCGTCGGATCGCAGCCTTCGCGCCACCACGATGGCCAGGCAGCGGCGCGTGAACTCGTCGATCACGCACAGCATCCGGAACGTCCGACCGTCCTCGGTCCTGTCCTGAACGAAGTCATACGACCAGACATGGTTCGGTCGCTCAGGCCGCAAGCGCACGCACGAGCCGTCGTTGAGCCAAAGGCGGCCCCGTTTCGGTTGCTTCTTCGGCACTTTCAGCCCCTCCCGCCGCCAGATCCGCCACACGCGCTTAACGTTCACCCGCCAGCCTTCGTTGACCAACAGCCAGCGGATCCGTCGATAGCCGTAGCGCCCGTACTGCTTGGCCAGACGCTCGATGGCGGCCGTCAGCCCGGCATCGTCGTCGCGAACCTGCAGACGCCGCCGCTGCGTCGCCCGAGGTTGGCCGACAACCGCACAGGTGCGACGCTCTGAGACCGGCAGTCGCGAGCGCACGTGATCAACGCACGCTCGCTTGCGGGAAGGGCTCAGTATTTTCCCTCGAGGGCTTCCTTCAGGATCAGCTTGTCCAGCGTCAGCTCGGAGATCGCCTTCTTCAGGCGTTGGTTCTCTCGCTCAAGATCCTTCAGGCGACGCGCTTGGTCGACCTTCAGTCCGCCATATAGACGGCGCCATCGATAGTAGCTCTGTTCCGAGATCCCAAGGCCGCGACAGATCTTGCCGATCTTCTCGCCCTGGCTCAGCCGTACCTCGGCCTCCCGCAGCATCCCGATCGCCTGCTCTGGCGTGTAGTCCTTCCGTGCCATCCCGTGCTCCCTCTGAAGCCCAAAATAGCCGGATTTCTAACTCTCAGGCTGGCCTCGTTTCAGGGGAGCAGGCCACTGCCGCCCTACATGCGGCGCTCGAAATCGATCGAGACGCTGCTGCCGATCCTGTACCTCAAGGGCATCTCGACCGGCGACTTCTCCGAAGCGCTGGCGGCTCTTCTCGGCAAGGATGCGCCAGGGCTTTCGGCATCTGCGATCGGTCGGCTGAAGGAAGGCTGGCAGGACGATCATGCGACTGTCAACGCCGGAGTAAAAATGCATCGGTTGGCCGGAGTAAAAGTGCATCACGGCTGATGGCATGAAGGCGCCTCGCGGGAGGCCGTCATGCGTCCTCGTTTATTCCTCTGGTGGGCTGTCGGGGATGTCGGTAGCGCGGGCAACGCGCTGGCGGCGCTTGCTCTGCTTGAGCCTGTAGCTGTCGCCGTTCATCTCCAGGATATGGACGTGGTGGGTCAGCCGGTCGAGCAGCGCGCCGGTCAGCCGCTCGGAGGCGAACACGCCGGTCCACTCGTCGAATGGCAGGTTGGAGGTGACGATGGTCGAGCCTCGCTCGTAGCGCTGGCTGAAGACCTCGAACAGCAGCTCGGCCCCGGTCTGCGACAGCGGCACGTAGCCGAGTTCGTCGATCACCAGGAGCTTGTAGGCGGCGAGCTGGCGCTGCAGCCGCAGCAACCGCTTCTCGTCGCGGGCCTCGAGTAGCTCGTTGACCAGGGCGGCCGCCGTGGTGAAGCCGACTGACAGGCCCTTCTGGCAGGCCGCCAACCCGAGGCCGAGCGCCACGTGACTCTTGCCGGTGCCGCTGTTGCCGACCGCGATGACGTTCTCGCGACGGAGCACGTACTCCGAGCGGGTCAGCTCCAGGACCAACGTCTTGTTGAGCGACGGTAGTGCCAGGAAGTCGAAGCTGTCGAGGCTCTTGACCGCCGGGAACCTCGCCTCCTTGATCCGCCGCTCGACCATCCGCCGTTCGCGCTCGATCAGTTCAAGTTCGGCCAGGCGCAACAGGTAGCCGGTATGCTCAACACCCTCGGTGGCGCACTGCCGGGCGAGTTTGTCATACTCGCGCAGGAACGTCGGTAGCTTGAGGACCTTCAGGTGATGGGCCAGCAGAACCTGGGGCATATCGGTCATGACGTCACCTCGGTGAGCAGGTCCATGTACGTCCTGGCCGAAGTCAGAGCCACGCTGGCGTGCGGCAGGTAGGGATAAACACTCATATCGAGGCGTGGCGGCCGGCGTTCGACCCGGCACAGCACCAGGTGCTTGACCGCATCGAAGCCGATCACGCCGCGGTCGATGGCATCGCGCACGCCGGCGGCAACGTCATCGACCCTGAACACTTCCATCAACCGCAGCACCTGCACGAACTCGCGTTTGCCCTGCTTGCCCATCCGCGCCTCGAGCAGGCGGCGCAGCGTGGCGAACGCTTCGGGCAGTTCCCAACTGGCCAACGGTGCCGCCTGGTCGAGCGCCCCGATCTTGCGCTCGAGCCGCGCCAGGTAATGCAGCGGGTCGAACACGAAGTCTTCCCGCTCGTAGGACCGGACGTGCCGGGCAATGATCTCGGCGCCGCACGAGATCACCACCTCGTGGACGTAGCCGCGGATCACGACCTCGCGATGGCCGTAGGCGGTTGGCACCGAGTAGTCGGTGCCACGATAGCGCACCAGCGACAGCGAGCTGACCCGTCCAGCCTGCTTCTCGCAGGCGTCGTAGGGCGTCAGAGGCAGATCGTGGAACGCCGCCAGGTCCCGCGCCATCCGCTCCCCGATCGTCTCGCCGTGACCGCGCAGCCGATCGTCGAGACGACGGCGGCATGCTGCCAACAGATCCTCGTTGAGCGCCTCAAAGCTGGCGGCATGCGGCAACGGCACCAGATAGTTCCGCCGGATAAACCCGACCAGTCCCTCGACCTTGCCCTTGTCGTTGCCCTTGCCCGGTCGGCCGAACCGGTCGGCGAACAGATAGTGCGACTGCAGTTCGTTGAACACCCGCGTCCTCTGGCGACGGCCATCTCCCAGGATCCGCGCCACCGCGATCCGCGTGTTGTCGTACAGGATCGACTGCGGCACCTTGCCGAAGAAGTCGAATGCCGCAACGTGACCGGCGCAGAACGCCTCCGTCGTCTCCGCCGGATAGGCCTGCACGAAGCCGGTGTCCGAGTGTGGCAGGTCCATCGCAAAGAAGTGGTTCTTCCGTTCCACCCCGCCGATCACTGCCAGGGCTTCGCCAAAGTCCGCCTGCGCATGGCCGGGATCGTGCCGCAGCGGCACGAACATCTCGCGTTGACGCTGACGTTGCCCCAACACGTAATCCTTCACGATCGTCAGGCCACCGGCGTAACCATGTTCGTCGCGCAGACGCTCGAAGATACGCTTCGAGGTGTGCCGCTGCTTCGCTGGACGCCCCTTATCTTCCTCCACGATCTGATCGATAAGCCCGACAAAGGGGGCCAGCTTCGGCCGCGCCGGTGGACGGCTCCGCCGGTACCCCGGCGGCACCGAGAACACCAGCATCTTGGCCACCGTCCGCGGGTCGATCCCAAACCGCCGAGCCGCCTCGCGACGGCTCAGACCCTCAATCCGCACCGCATGGCGGACCCTTCCGTACAACTCCACGCTCTTCATCCCTCCGCCCTCTGCTCGTCGTGCAAAGAGCTATCTGCCGATGCATTTTTGCTCCGGCGCAACCAGACTTTCTGGCCGCTTCAATGAGGGATTTTCTCTCCGGCGCTTACAGATTTTCAACAAAGAGCGGGACATCCCCGCGCATACTGTGAGACAATTCTCGTAAGTTCATAGAGCTCAACAAATGCTGGCCTGCGCGTCACGCTGGAGTGTTAAAGAAGCTTTAATGGGAGAATTCAAAATGATTGGCTCGGCAGTTCAGAAGGGAAATCTTGTTTATGTTTACAATGAGAAAGGCAATACGCTTTTCTCAAAAGCAGGCCAATTGATAGGATACACTGGAAGCACAGTGAGCGTCAAAAGCGGAAATATTGTTTATACCTATGATGACCGAGGAAATACAAAGTTCGCCAAGAACACATAGCCGTAATTAACACGCGGAAGGCTATAATAATGGCTGGATTTCTTAAGAGCTTTGTGCGGAAGCTGGTGGCTCCACACGAGGAGTACCTCGCAGCCCACGGATTGACGGGAAGTTTTGCTGAAGCCTTATATTTCGAATATCATAATTGGCTCGGCCGTACTAAATCAAAAGAATGTTGGGAAAGTTTCTGGGGCTTTGTGCAAAGGCGTTGGCCCTCAGATCCCCGGTATTATGAGCACGCATTTGATCTTTGGGTGCGCAAACAAGGTAGTAGCCCGGCCTCTAACGAGACTATCCGTTCGTTTTATGCGATCGGCGCAACGTTTCAAGACTTCTACAATGATGGTCGGGGCGATGACGGTCGTAGCAAGTTTCGCGACCGTGATAATGGAGTTTGGTGGCTGTATTGCGATTTCCTGCAGTCATCGCAAAATTTAATCGTCGCAACGATGGCGACGGCCAGGTCGCCTCAGCAACAACGCGCCGCTGAGAATGTTGATGAGACGACGAAAGCTGCGGGAATTTTCCAGGAAGCGGAAATTGGCGAGGAGGAGACTGATGATTTGGCAACTGGCATTGAGTCGGTCTCAGGCGATTCCGAGGATGCAGAGGGCGGCTCGAACATGAGCCACTATATCACTTCCTATGATGGTCTATTTGCTGGAAACGATTCGTACGAGATTATTGAGCAGCAGACGATGATACTGAGACCTCAAGCGATTTCCGCGATTGGTAGTATTTCTTTGAATCAGTATGGGAAATGGGCCCAGCACGTTTGGCGCTTCAGCGTGGTTGTAGACGGGGCGCATCTGAGCTTTGACTTTCATGATCTAGATGAAGCTAAATATGCTTATGATGCAATAGTGGCATATGCAACGGGCGAATAGGTCTTGGAATATCTCTTTGGTAGACTGAACTGAGACGGTATTGATCTGACAGATTGCGCCACGCCGGGTGTCGCGAAGGGAGGGGCCGGAGGCCCCGAGCGCAGCGACGCCCGGCGTGGCCACGCCGCTCCCGGCCGGGGTTAGGATGGTGTTGTGAAGCACATCCAACCTCGAACGGAGAACGACATGATGAACCGCCCCGGGTTTGTCGGAGGCTCCAACTCTTGAGAAAGTGGAGCCATGGCAAGCAAGACAGCGAACAAGTTTTCGACCGAGGTTCGGGAGCGTGCGATCCGGCTGGTGCTGGATCACGAGGC
>Ga0255172_1000131_pt1 | contig 32865 bp, 48 predicted proteins | sample Atl_Yuk_RepC_8d_FD_189952 | JGI IMG/M metagenome (GOLD analysis project Ga0255172, IMG submission 189952) | Freshwater microbial communities from Altamaha River, Georgia, United States - Atl_Yuk_RepC_8d | ecosystem: Environmental > Aquatic > Freshwater > River | place: USA: Georgia | collected... | reverse complement strand
TGCGTAGTGGTATAATCCCCACTCGCTGCCACAACCGCACCCGTCCTTCCGAACACACTCGTTACCGCATCGGTGTTGTCATCCGTCCATGAGGCGGTGATAGTGCCACCATCTTGTTGGTTGAGGGTAAGTGTCTTGGTTGTAGTACCCGTTACAGATGCACTATTTATTTTGTCATTGTAGGCTGCATCCCAATTGGCAGTATTATCAGTCAGATATGAAATAGTTCCACCTGTACTTTTAACAATACCGCTACCAGATAAAGCAGCCTGTTTATTATTGAAAGTTGTCCAATCAGTAGAACTCAATGCTCCATTCGTAGTTCCGCTTGAAAGAGCAAGTGATAAAGCCTGACCCAATAATGACAAACCATTAGCAGTTCCAATAGTTACTGCATCATGTGTAGGAATTGTCCATGACCTATCCAAAGATAAATCATATGACACACCATTAATAGTCAAAGTCCTGCTTGTAGGAACTCCACCTAAACCGCTAAGAGTATAAGTAGGAATATTCAAAGTTCCTCCTACATATGTAGCAGAGCCACTTGAACCTGTTGTAGTCAAAGTAATAGCTGCCCTTGCTCTTGCATCGGTGAAATAAAGGTTTGTGCCTTCAGTTACCAATGTGGTAGAGTAATCACCAGATTGAGCAGTAACCGTCCCTGTTCTCCCAAATACAGATGTAACAGGTGCTGTATCATAATCGGTCCAAGATGTAGTTATTGTCCCTCCATCCTGCTGAGTTAAAGTCAAAGTTTTTGTAGTCGTTCCTGTAACTGATGCTGAATTGATTTTATCATTGTATGCACTATCCCATGTAGCCTGACTTGCTGTTGTAGGTATTGCATAACCCGTAGCCATAGACAAAGCCAATGTTCCAGAACCCGTAATAGGATTTCCCGAAATCGTAAACCCTGTCGGAACAGTCATGTTCACAGAAGTAACTGTTCCCGTATATTGGTCATTGGATGTAATCGTAAATGAAGGATAAGTTCCGCTGATTGATGTTGTTCCTGCACCTGTTAAAGATACAACCTGGTCAGGAGCAGTGTTTACGACATTGATAGAACCGCTTGAGGTAATAGGACCGCCACTAACTGAAATCCCTGTTCCTGCTGTAAGATTAACAGAAGAAACAGTACCGCTTCCGTTTGTTGTTGGCTGCCATATGCCAAGAGATGAATTATAGGCAAGAACCTGACCATTGGTTGCTCCTGCTGTTGTTACATCATGGAGTTCACCAAGTTCCCAACCATTCATCACCTTCACATACAATTTACCATTGTTTTGGTGAGCATACTCTACATAACCAATAATGATAATATGCTGTGGTGCAACAGGCTTTACATTTGTTAAAGCACCTGCTGTGGTAGGGGATAGATAAATAACATCTCCGTCAGACCATGTTTCCCCTTGAAGCGAACCCGTGGTGTTTATATTTTCTAACTGACCAACAGTTATGATAAAACCTTCCTGATTGGTTGCAATTGTTTCAGTAACCAATCCTATTGTGTCAGCACTATTGTTGTCATTATTTGCTTGTGCTAAAGCAACCGCCAACCTCTGACCTTGTGCTCCGCTTACCCTTACTGCTTGATATGCTGCTTTGGTTAAAGTTTGGTTTGGAGTAACCTTATTTACTATCCTCGCAACCAAATCAACACCATTCTTTAAAATGACATTTCCACCCTTTAATGTGGTTTCGCTGCTTCCGATAGTATTGTTCCATCTTGTTGTACCTACCGCAGCCGTTCCTGTTGGCGATACATCTAAAGTCAATTGACCTGCCTTCAGTTCATACTCTCCTAAATCTACATTTTGTGTTGCCCCTGTGTAGGGTACATATCCACTCGTTTCATCTGAATAAATGGTAAAGTTTGGATAAGTTCCTGTGATAACTGTGCCACCACTTGCAGTAAGGCTTACAATTTGGTCAGGTGCTGTATTTGTAATTGTTAAAGTTCCTGCTGAGGTTATTGGTCCACCTGTTACTGAAATACCAACTGAACCCGAAGCATTTACAGAAGTAACAGAACCTACTCCTGCATCAACCCATTTTGTGTCATAATTAGTAGAACTATTTTTTGCCAATACTTGATTAGCAGTTCCACCAACAGGAACACCTTGACCCGCAGGACCTTGAGGACCTTGAGGACCTGGACCATTGGAAACATCAACTTCAATGACAGAAGTAGAAGCATTGACATCTACAACTTGATTGGTTACGTTTACATCTATGCTCGTTTCAGTTGCATTAACTGTTATCAGTTGCTCCGTTGCATTAACCTCAATGCTCATGCTTTATGGTTTTGTTACATCATCATAAACAATAAATTCACCTTCAAGATATGTCTTTACGACACCGCCAGAGTAACTAACTTGTAAATCCCATTTATAGTTCCCTTTATCAATGTTTATCAGTTTACTGACACTTATTTGATTATTTCCTGCTCCTGTTATTGTTATGCCAGAACCATTTGTCAAAGTCATTGTAGGTGTAGCCTCGCATCCTTTAACAATATGAATGTAAATGGTAGCACCGACCAATGAGATAGGAGTGCTGTTTTGGGTCAAGGCAAAAACCTCTACCCATGTGTCATTCCTCCACATTTTTATATCAAACTTAGCAGGTCTAAAATCGCTTCCCATTTCTTTTTATTTAAATAGTTAATTATGAATAATTGTAATCAGAAGGAACTTGGCATCTATTGTAGATGTATGGTAAATCCAAAGTTAAATCTGTCTGCCATCCTGTTAGCATATCTGGAGTATTCTCCATAAATGAATTTAAGGTTGCAGCATTTTGCAATGTAAAATCAAAATCATTGTAATCCAATTGAGCAATAATATCCTGTGCCGTTTGTAATTGGTCAGAGAGAACATCATTGTAATTGGTTTCCTCAGGTAGCAATCTATCCATGAAGAAAAAGCTAAAAGACAAGGATAAGACCTTGCCTGATATGGAAGCATTTGACAAATCATATAACATCACAGGATATTGAACATCTGAGCCTTTAGACAACAAATCAAAGGCACTTCCGTAGAATACTGTCTTGATTTGCTGATGAGCATTTCCGATGTCCTCTATCTGCTTTATCACTTGATTTAATGTCATTTCCTTGCTTTTGTTTTTCTAAAAATACCCTAAGTTTTTCCTGATTCTTTTTGGAATAGGTCTTATTTGCCATTGCAGCATCTGTTTATGTTACCTTGATATTTCTCTTCAAAGGTTAAATATCTGCCATCACACCAATCATCACCGAGCCAAATTGTTGTAGTGTATCCTTCATTATCAGGAACGATTGTATCAACTCCTGAGCCTGGATTGCTATATTCACTAAACTTGCTTTGGCTATTTTGTTGCTTCAGCCATTTTATCAATCTTTGTTTATAGAACTCTGCTCTTGCAGAATATCTATTTGCTACATCTGTCAGTTCAGATGCTGAAGGTTCTGTCTGACCATCACCGCTTTTTCTTACCACTCCTTTATTGTAGTATTGATAAGACAAAGCCATTGGCAGTTCACTCATAACATAATAAACCAAACAAGGGGTTATGTAAGTATTAAGCAAAGTTTCCTCATCGCAGTTCAAATCACCGCACTCAATCCCATCTTGCAATCTCTCATAAAGGGCAGTTCCCAAAGCAGGAAGAATGTAGGCATCCTGAGCATACAAGATGTCAGGAAACACCAACTTAGGGTCTACATTAAAATGAAGTCCTGTCCTGTCCTTTATTGTATCAACTGATATGAATAAAACGTTTCTGCTCATTATTTTTTCTTTTTAACAACTGTTACCTGTTCCCATCTATGCCTACAACTGAATGAATCGCCCCACCATCCACCGCCTCGGTCAAAAACACTATAACCAAGCATGGCACTCAGCCTTTCTATTGAATCCCTTGTCCATGTCCTTTGTTCTCTCATCAACCTTTTGCAAAAGTTACGGGATGGATGCTCTGGAGTGTCCCTTTGGTCAACAGGAACAATTGGCTTCCAATCATAAACATATTTCACTTCAAAAGTGGTAATCTCCATATCATCAACCAACTTGTTCAAAGGCTTTGTCAGTTTCCTTGTTTGCTTTTGAGTATCGTAAACAACCGCACCTTTTTCAATCAAATAAGATACCCTGCTCTGAACAAACTCCCTGCTTTTACCGACTGCTTTAGCCATCTCATCAATACTGATTAATGGATTGTCATCTATCAATTTTAGCAGTTGCTTGTCCTTTGTTTTATCAATCAAATCTTCTTCAGCAAAAGCCTGTGCTTGACTAAAAACCGCTCTTCTGCTTAGTATCTGATAATCTTCTAAAGGCTCACCATAGGCAGCAAACAGACCGATAACCTCATCTTCGGTCAATGATTTATTGAAAGAATAATCTTCTGTGTCTGGATTATCATCAATGCCAAGCATTACGTTAACATCATTGTCAGTCAATCCAAGACCTGATTTCAGCATGGTAGAAGCCATTTCTTTGGTTAATTTACCTTTGCTAAATTCCCTGATGATTCTTTGAAGGTGCTGATATTGTCTACCTGTCAGATTCTTTAAATTCTCATTTATCTGTGCTTGTTCCGCAGCAGGAGCAGCAGCAGGATTTACCTCAGGCTGATATTGGCTTATGTCAATTCCTGCCTTCTCAAGCAACCATTCCTTTGGTGCTATCTGAAGCAAGGCAGCCTCACTAAGTTCAAATCCGATAGGTTCAACAGGCTTGATATACATCAATGTTCTGCTTCCCTTGATAACCGCTAACATATTGAAGACAGATTCAAGGAACTGCTGTTTATCGTTTGAATAGGTACTTTTAAATATCTCGTAAGCATCCCTAATCTCGGTTCTTGTTCCCAACTTGCCAGGCTCGGCAATACCGAACAAAGCAGGAGAAGTAATCTGATGCCCGCTAAACAAGTTTTGTTGAATTATGGCATCAACCCTACTAAAGTCCTCTTTTGTTATATCCGATGCTCCAAGGTCCTCAATAATAGGTTTCCTTGCAGGGTCATTGGTAAAGGAAAGGATGAATTTCTTTCCATCGCTACCGCTGAACCTATCTGTAAACCTTCTTTCAATGTTCCGCTTCTCATCAGGTGAAGGCTCACCATTCGGAAGGGTAATCAACTTAGAAGCCGAAAATCCTGTCTGAGCATTGCCCAAAACATGGCGACTGACCTCAATGTCAGATTCTATATAGTTTAAAGCACCCATGTATCCAGGCAGAGCATAGGTATCAAGTCCAGGTCTGTACTCTTTAATATACAAAATCTGCTTTCCTTGCCTTAAATCAGTATTAAAGGCATTCATGATGATAGGCTCATACTTTCTATCGTTCCAATCCTTTTTATACCAGAATTGAGTATTGTCATGATTGCTCCGAATTTTCGTGTAATCAATATGGGACACAGAGGCAATGTTCCCACCTGTAACGGACCAAATAACCTCAAGATAAGCACCTCCAAATATCTCAATATCAATGCTCACTTTCCTTGTAAGGTCATTCAAATTCTCATAAGGATTAGGTGATTTGATAAAAGATTCAGCAGCAGGGTCAGCCTCTTTCGTTGCCCATCCATTACCTATAATGTAGTTTACCTTTCCCTTTACAATGCTGTTATGTTTAGCACTTTTGTTGTAGAGAGCCAAAAGGTAATTAGGATAGTCATTGCGTTCACCGAACTCAATATATCCCCCTTTGCTGCCTTTCTTTTCCCTATACTCAGGCTGTCTTGCCTCTTGGAAATTCAATATGATTAAATCGTTCATCATCTTGTTATGTATGTATTATCAACCGAATGCTGCACATAGCTGAAACTTTCGGAATCATTTAATCTCATTATCCCCTCTTCAAGCAATCCTGTCGCTTCTGAATACTCCTTGTTGTAGGCACTTGCTTGTTCATAGATATAGTAAAGCCATTCCCCTGCATCTGCCCAACCAAAGTATTTATTTACATCAATGCTGAATTTGTTATACCTATCCTTGAACAAGCTAACATCGGCAGCATTTAACAAAACAAAGGTTATCTCTACTCTCGTTTCACGATTCACAAAACGAAAAAGATAATTGGGAGTAGTCAAGGTTTCCTTCTCCGTTAATGTTAAATAGATAAATTGGGTACTATCTTTCGTGAGATGTATCATTGTAACTAAATAGAATTATCTTAACTTTTTGCAGGAAAAGAAAAAGCCACCCCGAAGGATGGCTCATTTCACTAACCTATTAAAACCCCAAAGCCTTAGGAAGTCAGACCTGCAATGATACTGCTGTTAACTTCTGGAGCAAGAGCAGCCTCAGCACCTGTGAAGGTGAGAGTATATCCGCTTCTATCTCCTTGAGCAGTACCTGTGGCAGCGTTACCTGCTGTCAGGTCAATGCCGTTGGTTTTACCCAAAAGCCAGTATTTATTGTTGTTATCTTGAACAACAGCCATGAGATTATTCTGAGCCAAAAGAAGGATTTCATTCCTTGTATTGGCTTGAAGTTTATTAAGGATGATGGTCAACTCAGGAGCATAAAAGACAGTTCCGTTCTCTACGGATGCGGTGATATTCTCAGTAAGGCTTCCTGTTTGCTTTACAAGTTGGTACTTGTAGAACACCTTACCTGCTGATTTGGTAATCGCTGAAACAATACCAGATGCCTCGGTTACGGCAGTAACATTGTCAAAAGCAATAAACCAAACGGCTTTTATACCTCCTAAGGAGTCCTTACAATCAAGGGTATAACCCTGGGTTAAAGCACAAGGCATATTATTAAATTTTAAAATTATAGAAAGATGGGAGATTTTACTCTCCCACCTTATTTGTTAAATCTTAGACGAAGAACTTCACAATCTCATCAGGGAAGGCGAAGTTAACACCCATCTTGAATTCAGATACGAAGCGAACTTGGTCAGCCTCTTTTGCGTAGAAGATTTCAAATCTTTCTTCTTCGTTCAGAAGGTCAGTACCGATGAAGAAGTTGCTGATACGAGCAGCCACAATCTTACCGCTACCATTCAAACCTTGAACAGCGATTACCTTTACGTTTGTGCCAGGCAGGTAGAACTCACCATTAGCTTTTGCATCGTATTGGTAGTGGTAGAGGTTGCTATTCTTCAACTTTACTGTGTAAGTACGGAAAACATCCATACCGCAGAAGATAGCGATATCATCCTTGTCTACAACCTGTGCAGGGATAGCCTTGTAGATATCATCAAAAATAGATACTACGTTAGCATCGGTGATAGAGGTTTCAACAGAACCATGATATGCTACTGAGTTAGCATTTACAACAGAACCACCTGCAGCAGTAATCAAGGTAGTGATACCTTGGAATTTGTTGAGGTTTACATCAACTGAAGCAGTTGAACCTTGCCACAAAGTTTTTTCCAATTGGTCAGCAATTTTAGCTGCTTTACGCTGAGAATACTCTTCAGAGTAAACCATGCTGTCATAGCCAGAACCTGCAGGGAGAGCCTTCTGCAAATACTTAGCTTCAAGGTCTTTCAAGCACAATGCTTCGTTTACCTTGATTTTACCTACTGTTACAGTCCTCTGAGTGAAAGAGGTAGTACCAGAAGCGGTGAAACCACAAGAAGAACCATCTTGGAAGATTGCATCAGTATCCATGATGTTGATGGTTTCGGCAGATTTTACACCTACCATAACGTTGCCCTTATCTTTAATCAAAGAGGCAGTTTTGCTACCCAATACAGATGAAGCTACAAGCAGAGCCTCATTTTCTTTTGTATAGTTAGCCAATGTTCCTACACTAAATCCCATTTTATTTGATTTTTATTGTTAAAAAAATTTTACTTTATTGATTTAGCAAACTGCAAAAACCTTTCAAGTTTTGCCTCTTTGCTTTCTACATGAACGTTAAATTTGTCCTTTGGTTGCTCGGTTGCTTGAGCAGATGGAGTGTTTATCAGTTGAACCAAAACATCAGACAAATCGCTGATACCTTTGCTGAATCTTGCCTCTTGTTGAGCCAATTTTGCATCATAGGACATCTTGATTTCATCCAATTGCTTCTGCATTTCCTCAATCTTCTTCTTCATCATGTCTTCAGCAGAAGGCTCAACAGGAGCATCAGGAATGATTTCCTCTTCTACCTTGTCAGATTCTGGAAGGGAGATTTCAAGGATAGTACCTGCTTCATCAAGAACGATTTTAGTGCCATCAGCGAGTTCATGCTCACCAACAGGAGCAGGAGATTGATTACCTGCTTCATCTACAATCATAACTTTACCGCCAATTTCCAATTTATCAATCAGAACTTTCTGTCCAGACATCAAAACGTACTCTTTAACGGATTCAATAGGTTGGGCAGATTCCTCTGCCATTTGTGCCGCAGGTGCTTCCGCAACAGGCATCATGCCGTTGTCAGTGAACATCTGCTGAATCTTTTGTATAGCTTCCAATGGAGTCATAAAACGATTTTAGCCATAAGTAGTTAACTATTTAACATTCGGCAAAATAGAAAAGGCTCAGAGAATATCTAAGCCTTTACTTTATATATCACTTGTATGGGTTAGCGGACCTGTTCCAAGATGGAAACTATCTGATGCCACATTGCTTCATATTTCTTATCTCCTGTTTTTCGGTAGTTAAAAACCCCTTCAACGGAAAATCCTTTAACTTTTCCTTCCTTTATCAGTTTCCATACCTCATCATTTTCCACTTTAAAAGAACCAAACCAAGAGCCATCAGGTACATTTTCAAAACCTAACATCGGCTTGATGCCACGCTTTTCATCACTTATCCATGATTCAAACATGGTCAATCCATTAACAATGCTTCCGCTGTCATGCATCAGATTAACATTTTGCTGATAACCTTTGCGGAAAAACTTTTGTGCTATCTGCTTAATGGTGTCCTTTGTGAATTGGACATAGTATTCACCATTTTGGTCATTCCTGTAAATAGGAGTATCTGCCAACATCAAAGGACCTGAGATAATCTTTTCTTCTTCATCTTGAATGGCAAATGATTGTTTTTCTATCTGCCTTAGTTTACGTTCTGCCCAATCAATCATAGCATCACCTCCCCAAGCATCCCACATAAGACCGCCGCAGCCTTCAGAGTATGGCACATCTTTATTCTGCTGATGCCTACGGAAACCGCTAATCCTTGCAATAGTATCTCTTGTCAGGTTTTCCCTGTTGGCTATTTGATTGGCTCTTATTTTACCTGTTGATTCTCCGCAATCGCCCCAACCATGTTCTTCTACCCATTTCAATGCTCTTTTAGCATTATTTACCGCTGCCTCTGGGTAGTCGTTATATGAATCTTCAGCGAAGGCAAGGAACTGTCTTTCAATGGCAGGGCGGTCAACCAATGCGACAAAGTCCACCTCTACATCGCTGTCATCTTCGTTTGTAATCTCCAAATTAAAAATAGGTAATTTCTTTTCCATATTGTTAAATTTATCCGAGCCTTGCTGCTCTGTTTATTCTTGTTATCTTTTCCTGTGAGTTAGTAACATCGCTTTCCAATACATAGGCTCTAGAAGTCGCAGAACCCAATTGATTAATGGATTGCTGATTTAATTGTGTAACTGTGTTTTGAATAGGTGCAGATGGAGCAATAGGAGCAGCACCCGTAGAAATGCCACCTGCGGATGCATCAGCAACATTTCCTGTACCTTTAGCAGAAGGTATTTTTGTACTGATAATCTTTTTTACCTGAACCAAACCTGCTGCAATGGTAGCTGCTGCTGCAATAGGTCCAAAAATACCTCCCTGTGCAATTGCTTTTGAAGCACCCTGATAAGTGTTGATAATTGCTTGAGTTACAGCTATCGCTTTACCTGCTACACTATTCTGGTCAACCAATCCACCAATGATGCTGAGTGTTGATTGTGCTGCTGCTATTTCTGATTCTGCTGTTTGCTTTGCAAGTTGTTTTTTATAGTCAGAAACTTTTTTAGCATTTTCAGCATCTAAAGCTAATTTAGTAGCTGCTTCGGCAGCACTTTTAGCATCAAGTTCCTGTAATTTTAGATTTAATTGTGTTTTCCCTTTTGTAGATTGTAAATACTTTTCTCTTTCTAATTGCTCATTTGATTTAAGCCTTTCTACATTGAGAGTTTTGGTTGCCTTATCTTCTTCTTCGTAAAGTTTTTGTCTTGCAATCTTTTCTCTTTCAATCCTATCTTCAACAGCTTTTTTGGCATTTTGGTCTGCAATATCTTTTAATCTTTTCTGCTCGGAAGCATCCAAGACCAATTTTTGATTCTGCAAATCTCTGAACTGCTTTAATTCTTCTTCAGATAACTTACCTTTTGTTTTTAACTTTTCACGAAGAAAATTTAATTCATCATCAGCCAATTTTTTACTTAACTGATAAACTTCTTTCTCTTGCCCTCCCTGTGCTTGTAATACCTTTATCCTGTTCTGTATTTCCTCATTTCCCCTCTTCGTTTTCTTTTCAAGAGCATCAAGGTTACGTTCTGCCTGAGATGTGATTCCAACAAAATCAGTAAACTTATTTACAAGATTGGTAACAAATGAACCAAGTTTTTCAAGACCTGGAAAGAGTTTTAATACTACTTTTTTAACCTCATCAAAATTAGCAATTAGCAAACCTACTGCTACAACTAAAGCACCGATACCTGTGCTGATAATAGCAGATTTAAGAGATTTAAAAGCACCTCCAACAGTATTCTTTACAACTGCACTCAATTGCTTGAATGAATCAATGCTTTCGCCTACTGTCTGCAATCCCTGAGAAAGTGCTAAAGCAGATTGAACCTTAACCAATGTTTTCTGAACGTCCTCTCCTTCTTGACCAAGCAATCCCAAAGCACCCTGTACCGCAGCAAATCCACCTGCAACACCCGACAAACTGTTAGATAATGCTTTGAATTTAGCATCAGGATTGAAAGCATCTGTCAATGCTTTGGCATCTCCAATAGCATCCTTTAGCTGTGCTGCTCTTTTAGCTGCTTCAATAGCTTCTTTTGATGTAGCACCGAACTTTTCAGAAAGTACAGTTACATCATTTTGAGCCTGTCGTAACTGCTGCTTTAATGAGCCAACCGATTTCCCGACATCACTACTATCTACTTCAACTTTTATACCTACTATTTCCTGTGCCATCTTATGCGTATGTTAATTCAATCACTTTTAAAAATTCAACCTTTGTAGTATTTAAGTCCATCGGATTGTAGTCCATGATTTTGTTAATTCTCCAAAGGCTGCCATTGATATATATCAGTTTGCTAAAATCTAAGCCATAGATATCTGATTCCTTTAGCAGCATATTGCAGGTCAGCAATTTGCTGTCTTTATCAGTTATCTCAGCTACATTCTCGGACCAATAGCCATTGTAAAGGTTTGCTGAAGGATAAGCGGTAGCCAGAACAAAGTAAAGTTCTCTTGGTGAACCGAAGTTAATATCTGCCGTTGGAGCATCAGGGTCATTAAGATGCCCTGCATATCCATAATCGGTTTTAGTTGTTAAGGTTGTTGCTCCGTTTTTTATGGCATAAGATGTTACACCTGTAATTTTCTTAGCCTGTAAAATTCGGATAGTATGCTCTGTCTTATCCTCTACATTGGTATTGGATAGCTTGAGAATGGTGCTGTAAACTTTATCTTGACCTGTATACCCAACCAAAGGAGTGGATGCGAATATCACCTCAGCTGTTTGTTTATCATTAGCGAACTCATAACCTGTATCCTCTATGAAATCGCCATAGGCTTGAGCATACTTTTTAAAATACTGCTCATTGTAATAGTCCACATCCGTTTTGTACTTGAACTCAAAGTATCTGCCATTCAGTTCAGACATAGGCTTTAGCCTAACGACTTTGCTATGGTCCACCTTGTATGTCCAATCTAATTTAGTTCCTGCCGTATCGTAATAGTCAATGTAAGGCTCAATGTTCAGATGCTTTGATAAATTCTTATCCTCTGTTACATACAGATTGAACATTTTAACAATTGATGCAAAGAAATCTCTTTGAAAGATACCTTTAGGAATGCAATTATTTATTGTTATTGGCTCATTGTATCCAACAGGAACTTGGCTGATAGTATCACTAACAACCCACAAAGCACCCTCATCAACTGTGTATTGAGTAGCAGCACTTGTTACATAAGCATTGATAGTGTCATTTGTACTGAGGCTCGTTGCATAACTAAAGTCCACAAAATAGCCTTGAGGCTCAGAATAGACAGTAAATGTCTGCGATGCTACATCCGTTCCGTTTTTTTGCAAGGAAACTGTTACATCGGTAGAAGGTGCAGGGTCTGGAAAGACATCCGTAAAATCTCCTTCAAGCCTTAGCCTAAGAGTGCAGCTGAATGTCGTTGCTCCGTTATACCTATAAGCAGAACCAACCAAAGTAAAGTTACCTGCTGTCGTTGTAGTAAAGTCAGGATAATTATCTGTGTTATAAGTTGCTACATTTGCATTGGCATAGAAAGCATTGCTGCTGTCAGTTGTCAATGTAGTAGCATTGGATGGGATAATCAGCCTTTTGAATAGATTGGTAGTAAAGAAGGTTGAGGAATAAGTATAGCCTGAGCCTGTGATAATCTCATCCATGTATTGCTTTACATAGAGTGCAGGTTTAAAGGCTTTAAAATCCCAATCCGCTTTATTGGTGCTTACCTGTCCATAATCAATCAACGGATAATAAACCCCTCCACCTGATACATTATTCCATGAATCAGCTATTGTTAATTCATTCCAATTCTGATTAGCAATGCCGAAATCAATATCTTCAAGTTTGCTATTACCTAAAGCGGAAATAAAGCCACCTAATTCACCGAAAACAGCACATTCATACTCTATCTTGTCCCCATCAATGATGACCTCTAAAAGCCTTAAAACACCTTTAAAGATTTGAATCTTGTCTACATAGATATAACATGATGCTGACTTGGCAGCATTGAAGTTGTAACCCACGTTCGGTTGTCCCTGATTGTAAGCATTGGCAGAGCCGAACTTGAATATATGACCGAATAGCTTATTGTTAGCATCATTGCCAGGTATTACTATGGTTTTGGAAAAAGATGTATTTCGGGAAGCGAAGTCCTTGATGTCATCAATGGCATAGGTGAACTCCGTTGATATGTCTTTTGTTAAATCAAGCCTCTGATTCTCTATGTAAATTTCAGTTCTTATCATCTGAATTGGCTATTGATTTTTTGATTTACATCGCCTTCAATCTCAAGATTAAACATTTTATCCGATACCCTTAGCTTTTGCTGCCATTGGCTTGAGGTTATGTTAAATGGATAATAGTAACCTCCCTGCTCCATATAAACCTCAGGCGAAGCCAATAGTTCCTTTATCCAATTGTAGTTTGTTTGATTGATGTAATCGGATGTCAGCCTGTATGTTACGGATTGGTCAATAGCAAAGTTCACAATACCTGGATTGATTCGCTTGTATGCATCATAGGTCCGCATTGATGTGCTTCCAGAATCATACTGCCAATTCATTCTTTGATAACTCTTTTTATCCATTGCCCTGCTTTCCTTATTAACCAAACGGAAAACGAAGGTGTCATATCCTCCCAATTGATTAAGGAAATGCAATGAGATAGGTGAGAATCTTGGATTGCAGTTTAGCTTTACCTTGATTTCATCGGATGAGGTAGATGAATAATTTAACTTTACACCATAGGCATAATCAGATGAACTGATAAAAGATGAACCAAGGTAAGTGTTAATTGCAGCAGGGGAAACATCAAGTAAACCAAAGCTACTGATTGTTTCCGATGAGCCTGTTGAAGGACTGCCTGAGGTAGCACCCGATTCAGAATACTTTTGTATCGTTGCTGTCATGGATGTAGTAGTTCCTGAGGCATTCATCCAACCGATATACATCTTTTCGGAGAAGGCACAATCAATGTTTGATAAATCCCTGTTGCTTATCCACTTGGTTACAAAATTGCTAAAATATGATGTTGAAGGATTGCGGAATGGTGGATTGTAAAAGTTAAATGCTTTGTAGGTAGCATTTGTTAAATTGGTATAGGTAGTTCCTCCGTATTCCTCTCCGTACTTTATTTCATAGTTCACATAGATGTCATCCCCATCGTAAATGAAAAGTGTTTGTGTGCTGTTAGGCTTGAAATACGATGCTAAGTAATTACGGACAATGTTCCCTGCATTGAAATATCCTTTTGAGGATGTAGGGTCTGGATATTGCTTTACCCTTGCTACCTGTACGGAATTTATGTAGACATCAAACACAAATTTGAAGTTGGTAGATGCCACGTTTGTGGATGTTACCACGAACCAAAGGTCATCATGTGCTGATGCATAGGATTCGGGAGTGCTATTAACTGTTATTGCCATTGTTACTTGTTCTTATCATTAATTAGGGAATTGACCTGCTTTACACCTACCCTGATGTCTGCACCTACCGCTTTAGCCATAGCTGCTCCGAATGTATCGCCAAAGTATTCATCAATGGCATCATCAAAATAACCTGTTTTGGGTAAACCTCTGCTCTTTATTTTCCTTGCCAATAGCCATGCTCCCTGCCTTGATGAATCTAATTCGGATATAGCTTTTCTTTTCCTTTGCAGTCCACTTTTTGTTGTAGATGCTGTTTCTTTTCTGCTTAACATCCCGTTCCGTTTCATCCACTTTTGCAGAGCCAATACCATAGGTCCATTGGATGAAGGCATGGCATTGCGGAACTTGTAAGGTGAGTTTGGTGATTTACTGATAAAACCTTGAACACCCTTATTTACAAAATCATAGTATTTAGCAGATTTAGAAGATACAGGATATCCGATTTCAATGCTATAAACTCCAGATTGATTTATCAGTTCACCTTTAGCCACATCTTTGACCAGGCTGCCTGTATCAATCTTGTTCAGTTCCTTTAGATTCTCCTGTACCTTTTTGATAAATTCAACAGCATATTCAATGATAGTCCTTTCGGTTGTAGGTAGATTGTTAGTGCCTATTTCCTCAAGTTTGCTCAGTTCATTAAGCAGGGCTTCATTCGCTGCAATCTCGTTCTGTATCTGATTAATGCTTTTTGCCATATGCTTGTTTTATCAATTCGCTTTCATACTCTGCTTTGGATTTCAGATAGGCAAGGTCATTGAGGAAGTTCAAAGTATTTAACTCATAAGCCTCTTGTAGTGGGATTCTTTCATATTCGGCAACCAGTGAGGCTTGATAAAACCATCCAAAATGCTGCATAAAGCCTGATGTGCTGCTTCTGCCTGATACCTGCTCACCCCCTTCTTCATCATGTCCGCTATCAAATAGTCCTTTGAAATCTTTATCCAAACTCTGTATACTTGATAAAAAAAAACAACCGAACCGAGAACAGCAGTTATCGGAGCGGATAACATATCCTCCGAATAGGCTGAATGGTCCGCTGCATTATACTTTTTATCTTTCCATCCGAGCAATCCCCTTTTCTGAGGCATAACCATACAAGCCATGATTCTGTGAAGGTTGCCATTGACATCGGAACTGAAGTGCTTAGATTCAATATACCGAGCCACAGGCATCTGCCTGATGTCATATAGGCATCTGTAACGATTCCCGTTGATTTTAAGCCACTTTACCGCCTTAGGCTGTATTTCCTCATGGACAAAAGATATAGAGGCAAGAAGAGGCTTTAAATGGCTTATGGAAAGGCTGTCAATCTCATGCTCTGTCTGATTGGTCAGAATCGCTGCTGCCTTTACGGATATGTCCATATCGGTCAGACCTTCAGCATTGGCATATAGTTCATTTAACTGCTGCCATTGAAAAACTGTTACATCATTCCATGTCATACTCATAAATAGATTAATTGATAAATTATGCGAATGAAAATTCTCCATGTACCTCCTTTGACTTCTGCTTATAGATGCATTCTGCTTCCTCTATTGTTTTATATGTTCCGAGCCTAATTTGTTTTCCATTAATCATTATTCTTGCTATAAATCCATTCCCATTTTTACTAACCCCTTTTGGCAAATCTTTATGATGCCATCCGTTATTATTTGCAATATTTTGAGATACACTACATTCTCTTAAATTATCAATTCTGTTATCTATTTTTATTTTATTTATATGGTCTATGTATTTTGGAAGATATTTATGATGTAATAAGTAAATAATCCTATGACAATAGTAATATTTACCCTTATATTTTACGTGTTTGTAAAATGCTTTTTCATGTTTATACCCTGCAATCTTACCTTTTTTCTGTTGCCCAATTGATAAATTCCAATATATTTCTCCTTCGGAATAATACCACAATTTAGAAGCTAATTCATAATTCATACATCTATTTTATATAAATAGCAATATGAATGTTATTATGCAATTACATTCCTGTCATAGGAATAAATACCTACCTGTTCCTGTATTACTCTGAAGGTGCTGCCATGCCAAACCCAATGCCATAACGCAGTCATCATGAAATCCTTGTGGTGCAGAATAACGAACCCCTGTGGCTGTATATTGATACTCAAAGATTTCCAATTCCGATGATATTGCCCCCTCAGGGAAAGTAATCCTCCTTTGCTGTATAGCTGAAGCCAGACCGACCATTAGGTTCTGCTTTGATGTTTGGCTAAACTTGAATCCTGTAACCTCTAAGCCTTCCCTTTGCAGGTCCTCAAAGATAGGGTCTCCCACTCCTGTGCTATCCATTAGGATAGGTGCTTTTGTTAAATTAACGATTGTCTGCTTTGTCTGCCTCCAATCCTTTTGGAATCGGTCAAAGTATGCGACTGAGCCGTTCTTATCCAAACCAATGATGGCAGTAAAGTCAAAAGATTTAGCAAGGTCTATCCCATAACATACCACAGGGTAGGTTGATAGCGGAAAGGTACATTGCCTGATAAAAGCAGAGCCAAAAGGATTAGCAGCATTCTCGGCAGGGTTCGCCATGTACTCCTGCTCAAATACCGCCTCTGGTAGCTGTGTCCTCGCATCATCTACCTCCATTTTATCAATGTACGGGTTATCATATGTGCTGAACTTAAAAGATGCCCAATCAGGTTCTCCGTTAATACCTTTGAGGTACAAGGAATAAAAGTAATTCTTACCCTTAGGAGTGGATAGGAACAATGCCCTTCCCTTGTAATCGGTAAGGGTAGGTCTTATTGAATTTAGCCATCCATCCTCAAGATTAGGAATGAATGAAGCCTCATCAATGACAACAAAGTGAAACTTCCTTCCTCGCAGGTTATCAAGCCTCTCCCCTGTAAAGAATTGTACCGAGCCATCATTCGGGAAGGCAATTGTTAAATCGGACCTGTTGGATTCAAAAGGAACTGCCTTTGCTAACTTATCAAAGAAGGTTTTGGCAAGGGCATAGGTTGGTGTTATGTATGCGACTGACCTTCCTACAATGGCATTGGTTACTATTTCAATCTGAGATAGTTCTGACTTGCCAAATCGTCTACCGCACATGATAACACGAAACCTGCTTGAATTGTCAAGGATTCCTTGTTGGTTGATATGTGGAGCAGGTAGTTCAAGAATCATCACTTATTTGTTTTAGTAGTCAGGGCAGGACTCGAACCTGCAAACCCGTGTAGTTGGTGTAGGTTTTTTTATTCTATTAGATTAGGTAGTCTGTCCACTAACCAACATTGACAATCTCCTTATTCTAACTCGAAGCGTATCCCATATTCCGCCACCTGACTATAATATTGTTTTACCTTGCGTGAACACTACCTCAATTTTTCCATCGGTTGTTACTTGGCTCGTTTCTTTTGGCTTTCCATAAACCCTATTTAACAAAGTATCAATGGAATAAAGGCTGCCTTTCTTTAGGCTTGTCATCAATGCATTGGCTATGGTCTTTTCTAAAATAGTAGCTTTAGGATTATCCCATACCTGCTTGAGTTCCTCCATATCCATTGACATGATTGTCTGGATAGTATCATTCACCTCACTTAACTTGTAGCCTTGCTCCTTTAACAAAGTAACATACTTTTTCGGTCTGCCATTCGGGTTATTCGTTTCCCCTTTATTTGGCACTACCAATGTTCCGCCATTCTTTCCTGCTATCTTTCTTGGCACTTTGTTAATACTTTGTTTTTATCAATTTGAGCGGAAGGGTCGGAATTGAACCGCCTTCTGTTATCTGGAATGATAACCGCATTGCCTTTATGCTACATCCGCCTGTTTTCTTTCTGCTAAGGTAATCTTTTCTCCTTTATACATTCCTGCCCCTATTTCATCAATTTTGCTAAATGGAATAATCGGAACATTTATTTTGCAGGATTTATCAATCAAATAAATATATCTGAATTGAAATCCATTTAATTTTATCCATCCTTTATGCTCAGTATCTAAATATCTTTTCCAATTACCATATTTATTCATCAATGATTTAGATGATTTAATTGTCATTGAATGTATTTTACTTCCATTCGGCAATAGAAATAAATCAGAATTTGGCTTTATCATTGTTAAATAGAATCCACTTGCTCTGTATATAGTTCCATCTCCGCAATCACAGCCATCAGCATAAGATAAAATCCATTTTATATGCGGAGCATTCTTTTTTATCAATTTCATGCAGATAGAGATAACCCTACTTTCTGAGTATTTAGGCAAGTATTCATCAAAAGCCATTCTATTCAATTCTAAATATTCATTCCATTTTGTGTCAAAAACTAATCCAATAGTTTTGCTTTTATCTAAAGATGAACCGAATGATAAAACTCCATGCAATTTTTCATCAAGGAATGCTCCAAAATGTAGTGAGGAATTTTGAACTACTTTACCGCTATAATGATGCAGTTTTACAAATTCATTCGCAATCTTTGATGGAATGACTTTAACAATTATTTCCTTTGCTCTGCCCATTGCATGATAATTAAATATAAAGCATTCCCATTGCTATTTTCATTTCCCATTGTTTCAGCATATTTATACTCTTGCGTTCCCTTCATTTCATCTAATGCATTTTTTATCTGCTCTGCTTGTTCATCTGCTAATGTAAATGTCATCTGCTGAAATGGTGGTTTATCTCCATCAGGTAGGCTAAATGATTCACCTAAATCTTCTACATTATCAAAACCTGGAATATCAAGACCCCATTCATCAAGTTGTTGTGAATCCCAATTATTTGCTAAATCGTTCCAATCCCATTCTCCGAAGCCTACGTTATCCTTAATGATAAACTGCTTCTGCTGTTCTTCTGTTAAATCTTCAGCAAGTATGACAGGAACTTGCTTCAGTCCTGCTTCTTTACAAGCCTTTAGCCTCATGTTTCCTCCGAGAACTATATTATCAGCATTTATGACAATAGGGCGAAGGTTTAGCATCTCAGGGAACTCTTGTATTGAATTAACAAGTTTCTTGAACTTGTCATCCTTTATCAATCTCGGATTGTTCTGGTTAGGCTTGATGCTTGATATTGGGGTTATTGTTATTTTCATTTTTTGAATATATCAATGAGTTCTTTTGATGTGAATGCTGCTTCTATTGCGATGAGGACAAAAGCGAAAATTATCATTCCTATTGTCATGAAATAAACTATCTGAAAGGTCCTAACGATTATGAACCAAACATCAGATAAATAATCCTTGAAGGTTACTTTTTGCTCTGGTTTACACTCTGGCAATGTGGGCATAGTGATTGGTTTTGTTGTTTATGAATTGTGATTGTGTATTTCTTTCGGCAGTTTCGGCAGGTAATCCATGCTGCCACAAATTTAGCAAATGATTTCATTTAATGTGATGTTATACTGTTCAAAGATGTCATTCAATTGGACTATGTTAATATGCTCATACTCCATAGCAAGTTCCTGTATCTTGTAAAGAGCAAGAGCCATGTCCGTTGATTTGATGCATCTCATGTGAGCCATCCTATCATCTTTTTCATTGAGGTTAAATCTAATTACAGCATTCATAGTTTTGATGTTTTGTTAAATTTATGCATTTAATTCGGATATTTTACGAATTACATCCTGATTATTGTCATAATGCTTTCCAATGTTCAGTTCCTTTACCTTTTTTATCTTTTCTCCATTTGAACCTGTGGCATAGACCCTGCTCATTGGGATTCCTAATTCTTCAGCCAATGCCTTCATTCCTGATACTTCATGCCTTGCAGAAATGATATAAACTATTTTCCCATCTGCGATGTCCTGCTTTGCTTTATCTTGGTATTCCTTTTTTGTTAAAGTATCATCATAATCATACGATACTTTGTTTGAATCCGCTGCATACTTTCCAGATGCAAGGATGGCTGTCCATACCTCAACTGCTTTCTCTCTTGTTTGATAAATGCAAGGTCCGTTTCCAATTTTCCACTTGCCGTTTGATTCGCATTTAGTTACAGGCATGATTCAAAGATTTGTTTTCGTTCTATATTTATTTTTCTTATATCAAAGTTTGCCAAGCACCACTCACGATTGGCTTCCCCCATCTCTTTTCTATAAATAGCATCTTTGCAAACTTTTTTAACAGATTCAAACCAATCGGACTGCCTGTTTACTTTTATCACATGAGGGCATTCTGAATAGGGTTGAACATTTGAGCAGATAACTGCCAAGGATTTAGTCGCTGCTTCCAATACTTTAAGATTGGATTTCATGCCGTTAAACCTTGATTCTACCAAAGGAACAAGGCTGACATCTGCTTCTTTGTAAAAGTTAATGTAAAGGTCCACAGGCAATCCTTCTCTGATATTTCCATTCACATTGAATCCTGAGAGAAAATTATCAATCATCCTGTGCCATATCGGTGTCTTGATTGTGTTATCAGGTTCATATCCGCATATTTGAAAATGTGCTTTGCTTTTGATAAAAGGGTCTGCTGATATTCTTTGCATCGGTCTTTTCAGAATAGCCATGTCTTTTTCATGGGTAGCAGAACCTGCCCAGATAAAACGAACTAAATCTGATTCTGTTTTATCAGTTGTAAATTGGTCCTCACCATAAGGCAAAGCATTCGGAAGGATGTGTACGTTATTATTGAGCTGCTTGATTTCATTGTATAACCTTTCATTGGTGCAGGTAACTATATCTGCAATCTTGATATGGTCAATAATTCGCTGCACAGGATAGGTAGAATATAGCATATGCCAGACATCCAGATTCCAATAATCATCTATGTCAACTACTAACTTAAAGCCGTACTTTTTGCGGAGGTTGTCTATATCATTCGCCTCATAACCTATTACATAACGATTGATAAAAACTATATCATATCCTTTGTCAAGTTCTTTCTCTGTCAATGTATCTGTTAACATTGCATACTGCTTCGGAAGATACATAGTAGGAATAAAAAGCCTATGATAAGATACTCCTGATTGTCTTGAACCGACTGCTAAAATTCGCATTTGAATAGTTTTGCCCAGGGTGTTGGGTGTGATAGATTCTGAATTAATTGATAACCATGCTTTGATAAATCTTCTACCCATTCTTCATGGCTCTGCACATGGATATGCCCCCACTCAGCATCCCAATCCGTATGCTCAGGAGTAGATGAGAAAAGGATATACTTTGGTTTTATTTTTTCTAACAATGCATTTATTTCTGCATCAGTCATATGCTCTGCAACCTCAATCCATGAAAGAACATCGGTAGTTATTGGCTCATCAATTATTTGCAAATGAGGTGCATATTCTTTGATGTATCTTCTGTGTGGCTCAAAGATTTCATAAACATAGGTTTCCATTCCTGCTTTGTGATAAGCATCAGCATAAACTCCTGTTCCTGCTCCATAGTCAAGAATGCTTTGTCCTAATGGTCGGACAATCTTTGCCACTTCTGCTGCTAAATTTGTAAAGGCAGGATTGTCAAAACTTATTCCCATTTGAAGTTCTGCTTTTAAAAATTCTTCTTCACTAATTTTTATACCATTGCTGTATTTTTTTATTATATCTTTTTTATTATCCATCTATCAATTTATTTAGCATTTCATTTCTAACATTATTTGCAATTTCTATTGCCTTTGATAATTCATCATAACGACCAATGTTTATACCACCTATCATTACTTTATATTTTTTTCTTCTTTTATCCCAACAAATACCTGTTGGTAGAGTTTTACCTTTATTTGGATTTCTGTTTAACATATTAGCTTTATGTGAAACACCTCTTAAATTTTCTATTTTATTATTTCCAGGATTTTTATCAATATGGTCTATTATGTCAGGACAATATCCATGATGCATCCAATAAATAATTCTATGTGATTTATATAACTTTTTATTTATTCTAACTACATGATATCCATAATGGTCTTTACATCCTGCAATTTTACCTGCATATCTATTATTTAAATTTTTATTCCATATCAGAACCCCATCATGATATTCAAATAATTCCTTAAAATTTTCTTTTATCTCTATTTGTTTAGTCATATCATTTCTTTGCAGGTCTGCCTCTTTTTGGTTTAACAATCACAGGCTCTGCTGCTGCTTCTTTCTCTACGTTTATATCATCCCAATAAGCCAATAGCCTTTTCATCATATCCATGACACAGGCTGAACACCATGCTGTCAAGATATAATTAGAGTCAAGATAAGTACGATATATTGTTTCGTATCTATTCAAAACATCAATCGGAATGTTACGAAGGAATCCAATCCTTACCGATTCAAAGTTGATAATATGCTGATTGATAAAATCTTTATCTGATTGTGTCATTATAGATGATTTATGTATATCAAATTACGTTGATGCTCATTTTTTAAAAAATATGTTATTCAAAAAATTGCGGAATAATGGAGCAGCTACCCCACTTGCAAAGGCTACAAATAATGTACTGACTACGAATGAAGGAAGCCAAAAGTAAATGACTGCCAGATAAAATGAAAGGCACATATGACAATTGAATGGCTTTACGTTTATCTTCCACTTCACAGGGAATCTTCCCATGTCTATAAAGTAGAAAGATGTCAGGATTGCCGTTAGGATAATTTTAACTGTTATCATGGTTTGTGGTTTTATATGTTTCGTTGTAATATTGTTCAAATCCTTTTCCACCTTCTTCCATTGATTCTTGACCCGCCTTGAAGATTCTGAATGCTTCATACTCTTCAATTTCTATTTTAATGGGTGTTAGTTTTGCCATACACAAATCACGATTTAATATACTCGTGTGAAATGTATCCATCATTTTAATAACATCTTCGTGTGTATATACGACATTAGATTTATCGGAATTTCCGATTTTTCTTTCTTCTGTTTGTTGTGCCATAGTTTATTCTTTTATTGTCATATTTCGGACTTTGTAGTAAAGATATGTTTTAACTTTTTTTATTGTCATGCTGAGTGAACGATATGGTATTTTAGTATTCCTACTCAGTTCCATTATATTCATACCGCTTTCAGAATATAGTTTAAAAATCTCCCTTTCGTACCAATGCAGGACATTCATGCTCTGATTTAACTTTACAATCATTTCATCTTGATACTCCAGATTTTCATCCTTGCTGTCATATTTGCTATCCCATTCTTCAACCTGCTTTCTAAATTTGTTAAAGAAAGTTGACCTGTTAGATTTTATCATTGAGAGCATAGTCCTGACAAGATAGAACTTTAAATATCCGCTTTGATGCATTCCCATAAGTTTATCTTCATCCATCTCGCAAAGAACCATAAACATCTCCTGCCTCAAGTCATCCTGCAATTCAACAGGCTGCATCTTACCTATCGCCTGTGCGATGTCTTTATCTTTGTAAAGTTCTGAGATAATATGGTTACGGGTTATTCCCATTCTTTTATCAAAACATTGCTATTGTCATCCATTGCGATAAATACCATGCATCCTGCCTTTTTTGCTCTGGTCATAAAGTTAGCTTGATATTCTGATATTTTATCATTTTTTGTCTTGACTTCGCAAAAAACTGATAAACCTGTCTTTTTATTAAACCCGATAATATCAGGCACTCCCTTCAATCCGTTGAACTTTCTGCCAGGTACTGCTAAATTATTATGCCTCCAAACAAAGTAACCTTTCATCTCCATTTCAATCATGGCTATCTTGGTAATCATTCCTGCTGTTAAATCTTTCATATAGAAACAGGATTTAAAAAAGTATTATTTAGTATTGAATTTAATGCATTGGCATACTTTTCAGATGCATCATTTATACTATCAAAATAACCTAAAAATCTTTGTTTACCTTTATAGTATATGTATGAACGATATCTTAATTTATTTTTTGATTTAAAATAAAACACACCAGTTGGAAGGTCTTTTTTATCAATGCAATATTTTACTGCGTTTTCTCTTTGTGAAATAATTTGTAAATTTTCTATCTTATTATTTAATTTATCATTATCTATATGGTCAACAACTTTATCATATGCATTTGGTTTATGACCCAAAAAAACTATTGCTAAAGCCTGATGCAATAAAATATAATGCTCCTTCCTATCTTCTGTCATAAAAAATAATGTCTGATATCCTCTGTTATTTGTTTTTAATTTTACAATTTTTTCTTTTCTTTTTACAATCATCCATTCAGTTGGATGTCTTTTAGCCTGACCCAATAAGTTAAATTCTATGTTAGTTCTTAAACCATTGTAAATAAATGGATGCCATTTCATAATTTTTGTTTTATTGATTATTTAATATATCATCAAAATATTTTGATAGAACTAATCTATAAGCCTGATGCTCCATATAATCATCATCTTCTAACAATGCTTTTATATCCTGTTTTGTATATGGGTTAGATTTCATCATTTTAGCAGTCATCAATTCCTTTACCTCTTTAACAATTTCAACCGAGTTAAATTTAAGCACCCCTCTGTTGTATAGGATTTTAAAGGAATCAATCCCAAATACTATGTTATCCCATTGCTTGAATTTTTTATAGCATTCCAATGCTAAAGCTACCTTTTCATCATCAAGCACCTCTCTTGGCTGCCATTTGCTTTCTTCCTGCTTTGGCTTCATTTCTGATAGTTTTTGCATTCCGTATCTCGCAAATGACCTTAGAATCCTATGCAGGTAAAGCATTGAAAAGTTTTGATAGGTTTCTGCTTCCATATCAAGTTTACCCTTTGCTGCTAAATCAAAGGCTAATGACAATTCACCGACTTTAAGGTTAGGATATTCCTCAATGATAGATTTGTACATTGCTACCATTTCTTCTTTATTAGGTAATCTGTCAGCCTTTATACCAAGTTTATTCATTCCTTTTATCAGTTCATCAATTACCAATGCAATGCTAACTGATTTTATGGGTTCTGAAGTTCTTGAAAGCCTAAACCTCTCCAGGTCCAAAGCCTCTGATTCTGTCAAGTTCTGCGACATACTCATGGACTTCTTTTCTCCGTTCAAGGTACTTGTCATAATTTGATTTAGTGGTATCATTTTTTATATTTTTAATTTCAAATAATCCTTTCCATCTGTTTGCTATACTTTGCTGAACTATTTGCCTTGCTTTTGTTAAATCTTGTCCAGACATTTCTACAAGTTTATCAATCGCAACCTGCTCGGATTTCTCGCTTTTGTATTTATCCCGAAATTCAGTTTCCTTATAGTCGCACCAACCTGCCCACAATTCTGACCAATCAGGAGAAATAAAAACCAAAACCCTCCCTTCCTTTACTTTACTTTCTTTTCCTTTACTTTCCTTTACTTTACTTTCCTTTCCTTGCATTGCATCGGCATTGCATTTGCTATGCATTTGCATATGCATTTGCATTGCATTTGCATCCTCACCCATTTTTTCCCATCTCTTTTGTGCTGCTAACCTTGCTCTTGATGTCTTCTCAATATATGGCTGCAAATAGTATATTTGCTTGATACTGAAGAACTTATTATCCTCATCAATGGTAAATAACTGATAATTTGCTATAACAACCCTTACCTTTTGTTCGCTTGTTCCTATCTCATCAGCTAACAAATCAAGGTCATCAATTGGGTATCTGAAATCAATTTGCTCCCTCAGAATCTCTAACAACTTGAAATAAATGGCATAGGATTCTAACCCTAATTCCTTTTCCATTCTCTTTATTTTCCTGTCATGCCTTGCATTTGCGAAATGCGGAAAATAGAATGCATCCTTTTTCATGTAAAAAAATAGGGGATATGGTGTAGTGAGTTTACCAATCCCCTTTTATTATGTCTGAACCTACAAACATGATTCTGCTCACTACTTCAAAATCATGGCTGCTTACACCAAAGATAAAACTATTTCTGCAATTCTCTTTCAATTTTTTTTATCCTTAATGCATAAGTTTTACCATTCTTTCCTTTTATCCGTTTGCCTGGATGCCTTAGGGCATACAGTTGATTGTACGGATAACCTAAAAAGTTAGCTGCATCTTTTAGGCATTTGAAGTGCATTGCTTTTTCTGTACGTTCTGGGAATGGCAGTTCAATATCATACAAAACATGGGGAACTGCATTTTCTAAGTTTGCGTTTAAGGATTTCATATTTTATCATTTTAACATTACATGGTCAAAATAAAGGATATCTTCTAAAGGAACAAGCACAAATTCAGATAAGCCATCATCTCCACCTCTTTTTATCTTTCCATCAAGGTGATACCTTTTTACTAAAGATTTTAACTCACCTGTCCGAATCATTAAAATGTGGCTGTGATTGCATAGAACGAATGCCCACCAATCAGCCTGAGTGGTACTGATTCCTGACCATTTACCTCTGCATTTATATTCAATTGCAAGGTTTCCTGTGCTATGTGCCAATCTATCTGTTTTAACTTCTACTTTATATCCTCCAGATAAAATGCTGTGTACTAATTTTTCGCCATCATGACCATAGCGAAGGTCAATGTCAAAATTCTTTTCTGTATGTCCAACTAACATTTTTAAAGTTTTTTTTTAGGTCCAAGGGTAAAGAACCCCTCCCGAAGGAGAGGTTCTATAAGGCTTCAGAAGGGCAATGATTCCTCATTTACTGATTCATCTACCTTTGCTGCTGATTTCTTTACATTGCCAAGGATAACACCTTTAACACCTGCTTCTCTTTCCTCTTTAGTAGTAGCCTCTACGATGAAACCATTGTTTCCGTATTGGTCAACCTCATCATTGAGAAATAGTGTAGCATTAAGATAATTACCTTTTTTGCCTTTGTAAAGTTTGCTTTGGGTTACTTTGTCAAGATTGATGCTGATGCTAACGATTTGTTTTGCCATTTTGTTTTATTTTGATAATTGAACTTTAAACGTACTTGTTGCAGATTTAACAGGCAGTTCACCTCTCCTCCATTTCTTTTCCTCTTCCTCTATTTCCTTTTGCCTTTCCTTTGCTACTTGAATTGTCCTCTCAAGGATTGACCATTCTTCAATATGTGAATAGTCATATTTAACAGAAGTCATTTCTGATATGGTTGCTCCATAGACATCAGCCTTCTGTTTTGGGTGCTTGTATAGTTCATCCATGACACTATCTTGAATCTTCTCTTTTACAAGTTTACAAAGTTGCTCCATAGCATTCATGCGGATGGCTACATCAAGGCTGTTCAGATTTCCATCAGCCACTTGTTCGGAAATAGAACAAGCCATCAAGTCCAATCCAAACTTAGTAGGGGCGATTTCCCCTACCTTTATTTCTGTTAGTGATTTATTTTCCATTGTTAATTTCGTTTTTTCGGTTAGTGAATGCTTCCTTTACAAAGGCATTATGTTCTACCTTGCTTGTATTGGCAAAGTACAATTCCTTGATGTCATCCAAAGTTTGGGTTTTAGATAATGCTATCATCAAAGTGCCTAAGGTTGGACATTCCTTTGATTCTATCTGTGGCAGTTCCTCAGGCTCTTGGACCAATGCTATTGAAGCAGGTTCAGCATTCGGGATAGTTTCTGCTTCGGATTCATCCAGAACACCCAATCCCAACAGGTCAAGAGTTGCCCTTCTTTTGGCTTTTGTTTCTGCCTTCATGATGGCATTGGCATAAGCCTCACCTTTCAAGCCTGTGATATTTACTGCTCCGATTGATTCCGTACATCTGCCATCAGGTAGGGATGCCTTAGATGTAACCTGATAAACTCCTACCGATTCAATCAATTCCCTTGATGTTATGAGATGGCTAACCGAATGCAGTTTATTTAGCTGCTGAGTTCCAGAACGGGTGCAGTATAGTACCTCTCTGTCATTCAATCTTAGAATGTCAAATGGCTTGGTAAAAGGGTCAAGACCCATCCTTTCACAATATCCGTTGTAATAACGGACTTTATCATTTGCTGCTAATTTTGATAAATCTCCATTAAGGATTAATTGAGATACTACATTACTCTGTGTCGTAATCTCCGATGGTTTCTGATTGCTCATTTTGATTGTGTTTTTTTGTTAAGTAAAGGAATTCCTTTCGTGTTATTTTGTATGGTTTGTCTGCTCCCATCATTGAAGGAACTTGGAGGTATATCTTCCAATCTTTTTTTGGAGATAAACCATAGGTATGAACCCATCTATATCTTTGCTGTTCCACACCCTTGTAGCTTCGTTCTACATTGGCAAAGGCTTTCTGTTCGCCTTTTACCTCCAAGACCATCTCTATTCTCTCATTGCTCATTCGTGGCAGATTGAATCATATAAATCAATTTCATAATCCATGTTAGCGACGTATTCATCAATACATTTCTGCTCTATGAGTTCATAGGCTTCAAGTTGATGCCCAGGCTTAATGTTAAAGCAATGCCAACCTGGAAAGGTTATCTGCTTAACCATTACACCAACTTCTTCTCCTGTGTCATTGATGGATGCTACGACATCAATCATGATGTCATCAATTGCTAATTTCAGCCAATCGGCAGGGATTCTTACTTGTCTTTTGATGGTTTTCCTTTTCATTTTGATTGTGATTTTGTTTGATAAATTTACTGATTTTCTTGCTGATTTTCTTGAAGTGCTGCAACTATTTTTTCAATAGTTTTCGGCTTTACTTTTCCATTTTCTGCTCTGAAGATTGTGAGCAGATGAACTCCTGCTTTCTTTGCGAGTTCTGTCTGGCTGAGGTTCTTGGCTCTTCTTTCTGCTTTGATTTGTTCTGCTGTCATTTGCTTTGTTTTTATTGTTTAGAAATTAAGGTTTCCTGCGAGTGTTAAACCGATTGTCATAATTAAAAGGACAATCATGACGTAGGTAAAATCTTTGTTTTTCATTTTCTTTGTTTTGATTGTGATAAATGTGAGGTGTAGGATGCCTCGCCCCTGGTTATTAATTAATCAACGTTTGTGTATCTTATAATTTCTATTTGGTTGTATTGTTTATCAAATGATTTGTAAACATTTGCAACAGTTAATCCATTAATTTTTGCAGTATAAAGTAAGTTAATTCCATCGCTTGATTTTACGAATTGAACTTTCTTACCTAACTTTTTTTCGATTGTTGTTTGTAAATTTTTCATTTTGTTTTGTTTTAATTGTGATTAATTGTTTAACAAAGATAAATAATTTATCTGAATTGCAAAACTTTTTTGCAGTTTTTTTTAACTTTTTTTTCAAAATAATTTTAACTCTTTGATTTTCAATAAGTTAGCAAAAGAAAGGGGGAAAGTAGAAACCTCCCCCCGACATCACAATCAAAACTATGCTAACAAATTATGCCTCTATTTTACGAAATCCCTGCTTCCAGAGCAGCCTCGCCATTGCTGTTGATTCCTTCCTAACCTTTGCTTCTGACCACTCAGGGTGTCTGATATGCATAAATTCATGAAGCAGATAAAGAAGATACCGATAACCTTTTAGGCTTGAATCCAATTCAATAGTGCCATCGGAATGAGCCAATCCCCATGCCTTTTCCCTTCCCAATGGTCGCTTCTTTATCTTCATCACCGATAAATAGCATTTAAGCCTCTTTTAAGGCGATTTCATCGGGTCTGTCATCCATTTGGATGTCTATCTTGTTTCCTCCCCTAACCTTTGCCAATAGCCTCCGTAAGGCTTCCACATCCAATTGCATCTTCATCAACTTATTTACAAGCCATGCCTCCTGTTGGTCCAAGTTCATTTTATCAAAAGTTTTAGGAATTTTCATATTCTTTCTCAATTAGGATTTCAAGATAATGCTTCGCTTTTTTTAAGTCCTCAAGTCCGTTCTTCTTCTTATGCCTTAGGATGTATTTAATGATATTCCCCTCAATAAAAGGTATCTCATTGAAATAGATAAAATCTATTGGCTGAATAGCCATTTTTTTATAGTGGCTTCCTCCCTCCTGATGGTCAAGTACCTTGCTCATAAAATAGTGCCTTTGAAGATTCTTTTATTCCTTACTTCAAAGTTATCACCTTCTATGTCAACAATGGCAAATCCATGATTGTATTTATTTGCCAATGGTCTATAAGCAGGGTTCAATTCACAGAGGCATCCTACGGACCAGGTAGTAACAAGTTTTCCATTCATGTCAGTTTCCGTATGTTCTGAGGTTTGGTGCGAATGTCCTTGCATAGCAGAAACTTTACCTCTCATATACAAACCTCTTGCAATGTTTACAGGACTGAATATACCGCCACCAAATTCATGCCCATGAATGATGTTTAAATCTCCTGCCTTCATCACTCTTTTATCTTTGATAATTTCTATTCCGTTTGCTCTCGCCTTGATTATATTGCTAAATTCAAATTCTTCTACACCCACAATTTCATGTGCTCTTCTCCAAAGAAAATGTTCATACCTTTCACAATGGTTGCCCATCTTGTAATAAACCTTTGCTTTGAATGTTTTATCTAAAACATCCATAAATTCTTTGAAGGCTTTGAGTTCGTGTGCGAATGACCTTGCTTTTGGGTCTTTCTCAAATTTGCTCAACCCAAAGAAATCAAGTACATCTCCATTTAACAAAATTGCATCTGGCTTCTCCTTCTTTGCATAATCAAAGGTAGCTGTCAAAGCATCTATTGAATGATATGGGATATGCAAATCAGAAAGAACAAGCAACCTCTTTGCTGATAATTTATACGGCTCATAAATTACCTCATCGGATTGAGGCAACTGATACGGGTTTTTAGGTCTTTCATCTACTACCTTACGAATTTTATTACCCTTTCCACCCTGTTTGCCTTCTATGGCTCTGAGTGTATCTCTTGCCCTTTCAGCACTATTGAAAAGCAAAGGGTTGTCATTATACATAATTCTGGCAAGTTTCAGAGTGGGCATTTCCCACCCGTACTTATTGCGGTAATCTTCTGCGATGTTGGTTTTGCTAAACTTTGGATTGTTAGCCATATTAAGGGATTTTAAAGTACAAGTTAGCCTCTGCTTCTCGCCTTCTCGTTAACCCTGCCAGGACATTGCCTGATGCCCTGTTCCATTTTTTAAACTCTTGCATAATTGTTGGGTCATTTGGATTGGCATTTACCTTTTTTAGCAATGTGCTGCTCTTTAGATTGCCTATACCTACATTATATGCAAATGAAACTAAAGCAGCAAATTGATTCTCATTTATATCCTTTTGAATACAATTTTTAACTTTAGCAGCGAATGAATCAGAAATCTTTTCAAAAAGAGAATCTGCTCTTTCCTTTGTTATTTTATCACCTAATTTAACAGGTGTCCCATCTTCAAAGAAAGTAGAACCAAATCCAACAGTAGGTTTTCCTGCACTGCATAGATAAGCATCTAACCTTAATCCTTCAAAGGATTTAATTAAATCAGCACCTGCCTTATTAAGTTTCATTTCTTAAATTTTAGGAATAGATAAACTCCAATCCCACATATCAGAAGCAAAAGATAGCCGAATGTTTTATTGGCTTTCTCTTTCCAATTCAGTTTTTCTTCATTAGCCTTTAGCAAATCTTCCTCCAATAGCTTTATCCTTGCATTGTCTACTACCACAGATTTAACAGTATCTCTGATGATAATATTTTTGTTTACATACTTTGTCTGCCATTGTGTTATGTAGGTAGTATCATTTTGAACCTTTACCTCAAATTCTTTATCTATTAAAGTCAATGTATCTACCTGGATAGTAGTATCGCTTTTCGTTAGTATGATAGTATCGTTTGCACAATAACCTGCCTTTACTACCTCTTTAGCAACCTCATCAAACATCTTCCTATCTCTAAGGACTTTTTTAACAGGGTTGCAGGAAATGAAAATCAAAGCGATAATTGTGATTCTATGCATCATCTTTTTTCTTGAAGATTTTTTCTACCGATGTTAAACCTAAACATCCAAACGCAAGAGAGGCTACTGAATAGACCAGAGCCTCACTTGGTTTAGTTTCTTTGAACGAATTGTGATACATGGTAACGCAGAGCATAACAACACATAAAAAACCGCAGAGCCTCTTCATTGAGAGCCTCCCATTTTCTTCTGTGAAGAACTGCTTCACTTTTGCTTAATTTCCTTTACCAACCGATAAAGATTGTAAGCTATGGTTGTCATTCCTGCGAAGATTGCCACATAAGCACCAACCTCATTGAGATTGATATCTGACCAAATCTTTAGTACAATAGTACCCACACACATTCCAACACTACGTTGGTCAATACCATGCCCCATGTTAGTTGCTTTCACTTTTTTCTTTGTTAATCTCTTCAGCGATTGCCTGATTGGTTTCTTGCAGTTTCTTTTGCAAATACTCAATCTGGGCAAGGATGTCATAGGCTTGGCTTTTCAATTCAATTAGTGTCATAATGATTGGTTTTTATTAAATAGATAAAATTTAATTATTTCCCATCCAAGGCAAAGGAAGGCTCACAACTTTTGGGTTTTTTTGCTCCTCTATCTGTGCGGTCAAAGAGGCATCTATTGAAGCCACGTCCAATCCGCTATTTAGCCAATTTTCCACCATTGCCTCGGTCAGTTGGTCATAAGGCACGAATGAGGACGGGTCTGGTGCGGATACTGATAGGACAGAGTACGTTTCCGCAAACCATGTTCCTTTGTCATCTACCTCGGTAGCTTGACGGCGATAGTGGATGTTAAAAACCACATCGCTTAATCCTTCGGATGATGGGTACTCATCCATGCTTGAAATGACCCAATTGTAAATAATCATATTTG
>Ga0255172_1000126_pt1 | contig 33367 bp, 47 predicted proteins | sample Atl_Yuk_RepC_8d_FD_189952 | JGI IMG/M metagenome (GOLD analysis project Ga0255172, IMG submission 189952) | Freshwater microbial communities from Altamaha River, Georgia, United States - Atl_Yuk_RepC_8d | ecosystem: Environmental > Aquatic > Freshwater > River | place: USA: Georgia | collected... | reverse complement strand
AAATCTTTGTTGTCCATCCTGTGTTGTGTTCGAGATGTCTCAACGAGTGATTGTTTGCTTGAACTGTGCTCACAAAGTCCGATGCTTGAGGTGTCGGTAATAAGTTCTCTCTCATTAGTTGCCCCAATGTTATTCCGTAAGTCGTTCCAGTTGTGTGACTTTGGTTTTTTATCTTCCCATCCACTATTGTTACACTTCTCCCGCTGTCCGAACGAGTTGTTGGAGTTGGGAGCAACGACATCACTTGGGTTGCTAAATTTGGCATCGTTGTTCCGTTGGGGTATTTCTCCATTCGTTTCTTGAACTTGTCCAAGTCTTGAACGTGTTCCATTGTTGTTGGAGTGAGCAACAAACCAAATTCGGTCTCTGCGGTGCGGGGCATTAACGGCACAAGCTGGAAGTAAAAACGGGATGACTTCGTAGCCTTTAGTTTCCAGGTCAAATTGCACCTCATCGAATACCAACCCTCCATTCCAATTAGTAAGTCCGCGAACGTTTTCGCCCACAACGAAACGTGGTTGAACTTCTTCAATTGTTCTAAGCATTTGCGGCCAGAGATGTCTCTCATCTTCTTTGCCGAGTCTTTTTCCTGCACTTGAGTAAGGTTGACATGGGAATCCTCCAGTGAGGATGTCGATTGTTCCTCTGTGAATAGAGAAATCTGTTTTAGTGATGTCTTCATACGATATTGAATTTGGGAAATGATGTTTTAATACTTTTTGACCAAATGGGTTCCATTCACAATGAAAAATATTTTCCCATCCCATCCATTCGGCTGCTAAATCAAAACCACCAATTCCACTAAATAGGGATGCGTGTGTCATCTTATCATACGTTTGATTTCAAAGATAAGATTTGCCGTGCAAAATAGCAACACCGCCAAAGGGATGCTAATCACTAAGAATTTTATCATCGATAGGATGAACAGTGTTGTCTCTTTTAATAATTTGATCAATGGCATCTTTTAATAGTTGTTTTTCGTTTTCGCTTGTGTTTGCGTTAAACTTGATGTTGATTAAGATGTCTTGGGCTGGTATGTAAGTTTCCATAGGTTAAAATAAGCCTCCATCGACATAACAAACACCACTTTGTTAAAAATTAATGTTTAGGAGGCTTTTAGTTTATTATCAAAATATAATGCCAAAGTGTACTTTTTGCATTGAGTTCTTATAAATTCTTCATCTTTGATGGCAGCCAATTGAGTGTCATTCTCTGCTTTATTTCTAAGATAATTAGTAACCTTTTGCTTTATTTCAGTAGCAATTGGTGTCACATTCTCTTTATTCAAAACTTTGCGTTTCCAAAGGTAGTCATAAACTTGATGATTTAACATTCGCCAGTCTTTCTTTTTTGTAGTTTGCCACCATGTTTGCTCCTCAAGTATTGATTGTTCCTCATCCACTTGATAAACCTTTGTTGTTTCTTTTGGTGGGATCAATTTTCTTGTTTCTGTTGCAATCTTTTTATAAGATGACATTACATCCCCAACTTGTCTTGGGTTAAATACAATGTGTTTTTCAACTTCAAGTCTGTTTGTTGCTAAAAGATTGTAGGCAGCTTTTAATTCTTGGAGTCTAAAGTTCCCATAGTTCTCAATTACAAAATCAACAATAAAGTCAAAATCTTGTATTGGCGGAGTTTGGCAACCACTCAACTGGAGGCAAGTCTTTAACACTTCCTTAACTTCAATCCTTGAGCATTTAGAAATTGGATCCGATTCAAGTGCCTTTAAGATTACCAGGTCATTTTGGGTTGGTAGCTTAGAGACTATTTCTTCGGATGGCTTCTCGTTCAGCGTAAGAGAGTTGTTGATTTTGATTAATTCGTTCTGCATTTGGGTTATAATTTGAGTGTATAAATTTACCATCTTTTAGGTCACGTGCCATCCAATTTTTAGCCGTAGCAATCCAATTGAGTTTCTTTTCGCCTTTGGCATCGGACCAGTTCTTTATGACTTCGTGATAATATTCAAAGTTTGCATTTTCATATTGAGTACCTATAAACGCTTCCTTGAATTTATCAAGATCATTAAACTCGGTCTCACTAAATAGGGTTTGCCTACTAACCTTTACTTTGTTTTCCTTTCCTTTACTTTCCTTTCCTTTCCTTTCCTTTGCATTAACCTCCCCAATAGCCACCCCATTAGCCCCCCTATTACCCCACCTATTAGCAGCACCATTTTTGCCACTATCGGACAACTTTGTTCTTAGTTCAAGATGCTTTTGTAAACGATCCGAATAAAACTCCTCATGTTCAATTTTAAATAGATCAAAGTTTAAAACAACACCCTTTACCTTAACATCGGTTGATTGCATCTGCATTGCCAAAATTGGAATAAGATCAAGTGGTAATTTACCTCCAGCAATGGCTAATTGTTCAATAAGAAACCAATAAATCCCATATCCCTCCATCCCTAATTGATGCCTAAGAAATAGGATTTTAGTATCATTAGCCGAATTGTAATCATGGCTAAAGTAGAAATCATTTTTCTTCATAATAAAAAAGCCCTATCAACCCCCTACTACATTGCAGATAGTAGGTTGTATCAAGGGCAAAAAGTTCGTAATAGGTCTGCAATACCTGGAACAAATATAAGACTTTAATAGTAAACCTGGTCGGCTTTACTGGTTCTTTTGCGGAAAAATCCCTCATATTGGGGAAATTCCCTCATAAACTTTCGAGCGTAAAATGGTTTGGCATTGTTGTTTATTTTAAAGTCATCCCCAGCTTTAATGGGAGTCTCCCATCTAATCACATTGAAGATAAACTCGGCTGATAAATTCTTATGCCCTCGTTGAATTGCCGTTAAAGAATAACGCTTAAAAAACTCATAAATCTCTGGGTTTTCTTTGTCGTATTCAACAAACCATTTGTGTTCCTTAGTTTCCAAATCATCAAATAATGTCTTCATACGTTAATCTTATGTTAAAATGGTAAATCATCATTATCAACTGGTATTTCGGTAACCTTAACAGTCTTAAACTCGTTCTTTCCCTCTGGACTCCAAACATATTCTTTTCCATTGCCACAATATTCCTTTTTGGCTTTCTCGGCTCTTTCGGTTGCAGTTTGTCCGTTATAAACTGTGTGAGTGTTGTCGTACTTGTCAACCTCTTTGCGTTTCTCAACTACAATGGTTGCATAATGGTTGCCGTTCTTGTGCTTAGTGAATTTGATGTCCTCTTTTTTGATGTTTAATACTATCATTTTTATTTGTTTAAAGTGATTGAATAAGTTTGTTTATAGGTCTTCAATGGGATTTGACCTCTTTCGAATTTCTTGCCGTTTTCTTCGATTTCCTTTTGCTCGGCTTTAAGTACATCAATTTGGGCTTGTAATTCTGCCCATCTCTCGGAATATGCCCCATAATCATAAGTTTGAGAGTCCTTTAACTTTAAATCAGCACCTAAATGATTGTATGCACCTTTAGGGCATTTGTTAAGGAAATCAACAATGTGTTCCTCTGCTTTAGATCGTAAGGTTTTAGCAAATACCTCAATGGCTCCTATTTTAACTGCCACATCCTCTGGTTTTGTCAATCCATCCGATAACTCGTTTGCAATGTTATCACAATACTTTTCAATGTCGGCTTTAGTTGGTGCGACAGACCAGATTAATAAATCGTTCATGGTTTTACTTTTATAGCTTTAAATAATTGTTGGATAAGTTCATCCCCTTGTTTTTCCATCTCGTAAAGGTCTTTGGCTAATTGTAAACAAGCCTCCATTGTTTTGACCACATCTTGATTTGGTGCTCTTTTAGAGTCCTTGATTGTTTGATCTAACTTCAAAATGTACATTTCTATTGCTTTCATAAAGTCTCTTTTTTAGTAGTAAACAATAATTTCATTTTGTCGCTTTCTTGGTGTAAGTTGAGTTCATATAACTTTACTAACTCATTTAAGTTTAGACACAAATCAATCGCCAATTCTAAGTCTTCAAATGTTTCGTGTCGTTTGATGTAAGGGGATTTCTCAACAATTTCCTCTGGCAATTCATCGCCAGTGTAAAGACCACTCAAGTCTTGAGGAAATGCCTTTCTAAGTGCAATTGACTCACATACCTTAGCCAACATAATTCTCGGCTTAGAACCCCATAAACCCATTGGGTTGCCACTTTTATCCGTTTGTACATATTCGGACCAGTAAGCCACTCCAACGGCTGCCTCGTATCTTATATCTCCTTTAAATCTAAATACCGATATTTTACAAGACTCCAAGTTTCCATTGGCATCGGTTGTAAAAATTGGCTCGGATTGTCCAGCATAAGTTCCAGACCTTTCGGCAATTACTCGGAAACCATCAATTGATGTTTGAATGGTCATCTTTTTGCCATATGATCCGTTGGGCAATTTAGTGTTTCGGTGGATGCAATAAATCTGCCTTGACAAAGCATCTAATCCAGTGCGTTGTGCTTGGTAAAGGAATAGTTTTAGTTCATCCATTGTCGCATCTGGTGCGATTTGAGTCTTGATTAACTCGACCTGGTCTTTAGTATAAACCAGTGTTTTTTGCAGTTCCATACGTTTGTTTTACTTGTGAATAATAATCAAATATACTAATTCTATTGTGAATAACCTCTTTAAAGTATTAAATTAATGTTAAAAAGGTCGGTTTTTACGCTTTCATCATAAGGATGAGTCCTTTTGGCTTCTATATTCCTAAGGGCATGAATAATGGTAGTATGATCTCGGTCAAACAATTTGCCAATCTCTTTTAGGCTTAAATCAGTCTTGCTTTTGATAAATTGAATGGCAATGTGCCTCGCTATTACCAAAGCTGGAGCCCTATATTTACCAACAAGGTCTTTATAGGAATATTCGTAATAGTGACAAACCACCTCAATGATTCTTTGTGCCTCCTGGATTTGTTCCAGGTGCGTTTTCGGTCTTGGCTTTAGATTGGGCATTGACCAATAGTTCCAACTCTTTAATTCTTTCTTTGAGGGCTTTAACTCTTTCTCGTAATGTTTCATTTTCTAACTGTATTAAATAGGTTTCTTTAGATGGGTAATTCATAGATTTGTTATCTCTTTTTTAACTTCCAACCAATATTTTTCAGCAGATATATTTGAATCTGAAAACCAATCTTCTGGTTGAAGCCATTCTGGTGTATCATTTGGTTCTAATGGATTTGATTTTATTATTTCATCTACTGCAATTAATGCACATTCTTTATAATAAGGATTATAATCTACAAAATAATCATCATTTAATGGTCTTTTCATTTTATCTATTAATTCTTGTGCTTTTTCTTTTGGTGTCATTAGAATATTATATTTACTGGTAAGATAAAATCATCGGTTAATTGATAGAGTTCCACAATCAAAAAGTGATAAGATTTTAATATTCTCTTTTGGATTCCGTTAATTCTGGCAATCTTGATAAGAATGTCGTTTTCACTTGTGTAATTGTTGGCTCCATTTGATCTATGGTTGTATAAATCAACGGCATAGACATCTTTCCTACTTTGTGCGTTTTTTAGCATTTCCAATAAGATTGCTGCCCTTTTGTGCAAGATTAGTTGTCTTGCTTGATGAGTTAGTTTCATATCGTTGTTTTAAGATTTCGTAAGCCAAACGGCTTGGAGTTGAGTAAAGTTTGTTTGCTTCTTTTACGATGTTTTCTTTGGTTTTATCATCGATTCTTATGGTCATTGTTCCTTTCATATCTTATAAATTTTCGACTATTGCCGTTAATAACAAGGCTACCATAACAATGATAAAGCCATAAATAGGTTTGATTGAGTCTTTTTGATACTGGTTCATGTTACTTAGAGTTTAATAAAAGTGATTCAATTCGGTTTGATAATGTCTCCAAAGCCTTTACCTCATCCCCATTATATTCAAATAATAGGTTTGTGTAAATGTTTAGGATCATTTTTTGGGTTGTGCTTAGATTGTTAAAATCCCAGTCAGTTCTTAGGCAATAGGTCATTTTCATTGCCTCTTTCATTTGGGCGATTAATTCTTTCATACGTTTTATTTAAGATTAAAGTATGTCGGTTGTTCCATTGGCGATACCGACCTAAACGCATTGTGAGACCAAAGATAGGGGAAATGTGTACACAAAGTACACTATTTATAATATTTATTTACTTTAACAATATTTTAACATATTTAACAAATGGGCAAAAAAAACCCGCCATAGTAGAAACTAAGCGGGGAACGTTTGGTTTAAACGTATGAAGTCCTTATATCGAATTAAAAATCAAGTCTGCCTCTGCCTCTCGCCTCCTTACCAAATCATCAAATCCCCTTGCCTCATTTAGCCTTTTAGACCTTTCCACTGCATCTGCAATCCCCTCATAGTCCTGGTCGGCAATTAAATCCACTAATTCCCTCATTTCAGCCCTATTTTCGCCCTCTAATTTAATTCCTCGACACATAACCATCGAAACAATTGCACCCTTTGTATCTTCGTTTAAAAGGCTTAATTCTGGGTATATTTCCAAAGCCATCAAATAATAACGAGGAATTGTCCTTTTAACCAACACATCATAAGCATTTAAGTAAGGGATAGTAACCTTTAACAAATCGCCAATTAACATTTGTTTGGCTGGTATTCCTTTTAACCCTAACACCCTAAACAACGCTGGAAAGTAGTTTGGGTTAATATTCCCACTCCAATCGTTTATGATCTGTTTTTGATAAGTATAAGCCAAATTGTAACCGATGCCAATCTTAATGCCTCCATAACCTGGAAAGTTAGGTCGATGCAAAACCTTGTCATAGTAACTTTTGCCACCAACCTCAAATTGAACAATCAAATCAATGGCTTTCTTACTTATCATTTCACTAAACTTTCATTGCCTTTATATGGTAAATAATGTGGTTTACCATCTTTTTTAACGCAAATCAAAATCTCTTGCTTTAAGTTGTTTGGATCATAACTAATATGAACCCAAGACAATTTTCCATCAACTGGATATTCTGCAATCACTTGCTTAAACTTTAAGTTTGCAATTGCCCAATGAAATACATCGTTATTAGTTATTCCATGTGAACTCATATCCATATCAATATCAATTGCACGACCAAAACAATGATCGGATGTTTTTGAACTGCCAGGAGTACAAGCATTTAGTTCAGCTGATCTATACCCAGAAGATAAATGGATTGGAACCCTAAAATGATTTCTAATAGGCTCAAAACAATTTTCAGCCAATTTCTTAAAATTCTCAATATGTTCAGCCGTAGGCATATTACTTATTCCGTGCCTTTTAGCCGTTTCACTTCTTGTAACCTCTGCAAGTTCCAAATGTTCGCTTAATTTCATCGTTCTAATAATTTAATACTAAAATAAGTTAAAGATACAACCCAAACGATTGCACCGACTAAAAATGCTTGTTTTTCTCTTTTATTCATTGTTTAAGTTCTTGTTGCCTTTTACGTTTTCGTAACTCGATTTAAAGAATGCAGCAAATACAATCAGTACAAATGAATGATAAATTGTATCACTAACAACTAAATCCTTTTGAATTAACCCAGTTCCAATGTCCGCTAAAGCAAAGATTGTCATCATAAGAAATGCACCCACTCCGATTGCGATTGCAGCGTTTAAAGGACTCTTGTCGCTAAATAAATGCCAAATAAAATTCTTAATCATATTAATGTAATTGTGAGAATTGTAAAATAATAATAAACATCAACAATATCTTGCTTAATGCGTGGATTTTGTTGATTTTTTCTTGGTCGGTCTCCCTCGCTTCGAAGATGGCTTTGTTGAGTCCATATCGATATTTCCAAGAATAGAATGAATCTGTTTTAGCAGCAATTGTTTTATATAAGCTATCATAATCTTGTCTTTTAATTTTTATTGAATCCTTTAATAAGACTATTTGTTTGTTGTAGTTCCTATAAAAGTTGTTTATTTCTTCGCCTTGTTTTAAGGTCATTATAACAACAGTATCTTGACCTATTATCTTAGTTATGGGATATTGGCAGTAACTCGAACGCACGACCAGTATCAACGATAACACTATCAAGAATCGCTTTGACCTCATTTAACTCGGTTTTTAATTGTTTGTTTTCGTTTGAAAGTTTACTAATTTCCTTAGTTGTCTCAATTATAATTTGATCCTTTGTTGAGTCAGCTTTGGATTGCATAATCTTATTATGCTCCATTGTTTTATTAAAATCACTCATTAACTGCTCAAACTCTTTGTCTTCATTAGATACCTCTGGTGCTTTTGCTACCTTATTACTTATGAACAACATCCCAGAGAATAAAAAAGTTAATATAAACGCTTTCATTAGTTTACTGATTTTTTAATGGCTCCCATTGCATCCAAAGTCTCCAACTTGGTATTTGTAGCACTTAAAGCCGTTTTACACTCAATTAATGCTTGTGTTTTTATAGAATCTTTATGCTCAAGGTTACTGATCCTAAACTCCTGGCTTTGGATTTGACCTTGAAATGTACCTTTTATGTCTATGTATAAATAAGAAATCCCAATCAAGACAACGAATAATGTGCCTACAATTGGGTTTTTTGCGAAATCCTTGAACGAAATTGGGAGAGGATTTACTCCGATTTTTTTGCTTGTTGCCATCAATATATCTTTTTAAAATAGCCAACATTTATTTGTTTGTCATAAGACAACATAAACATTCCCTTTTTAGTGCTATAAATAGCCCCTAAGCCGATTTTGTCTTTGCCTCCGATAACACCTAAATAAAGGTTGTTTCTATTCTCAAAGATATAATTATTTTTAATGATGGTTTTTTCGTGTAATAGTGCCTCAAATCCCCTTGAAAGTATCTTATTTTGACCGATTGTATCGTTGATAACAAAACGGCTTGAGTCCTTGTAAATAGTGTCGGAATAAGCCTTTATTTGCGAATAGTCCTTAACTATAAATTGAGTGTCGTGAATCTCATCTATTAGGTAGGTAGTGTCTAATATTTTATAGGGTATGTCTTTGCCCTTTTTATAGACTTTTAGAGTGTCGTAATTATAGATTGTGTCTATCTCGGTACGAGTCTCAATATTGGATATAGGGCGGCTGAAAATCAACCACCCCATAATCACAAGTAAAACTGCTATGAACAGATTTTTCATTATCCCTCAACTGTTGGCTCTTGCACTGGTTGTGCTTGTTGTTGGGATTGAATAGCTTTTGTTAAAATAGCCAATACTGGTTGTGCAACCTTATAAGGTGCATCAACTAAAATTGCCTCTAATTGTTGTAAGTCTTGTTGTGTTAATGTGATCATACGTTTTATTTTTTACAAATTTATGATTTATTCTCTAATGCTGATACTTTAGCCTCTAATTGTTCAATTTTTGAATATGCTTCTTGTAGTGCTTTCATTACATATACCATCATACCAGATGGGTTATACATATAAAATCCCTCATCATTTTTAGGATATGCTTCTGGGAATTTATCAATATTATCTTGGGCTATATAACCCTTAACTTTTTCTTCAGAATCTTCTTGACTATTAAAATGAAATAATTTAGGTTTTAAATCTTTAAATAATTCAAAAGCATTTTCATTCCAATCTTCAATATTCTTTTTTAAATTTAAATCAGAACCAGATTGATTATATGATGTTGCAGAACCTGTAACTGATATTGTTCCAACAGTTACAGTCGCCCTTCTAAATAATGCAATAGTTCCATCACTTCCTCTTCTTGATAAACCTAAAGATTCTCCACCATCATAAACTGCATAATAAGCACTACCATTTGCATCTGAACTTATGGATGCTCCACCAGAATCACCAAAAGTCGTCCAAGAGCCAGTTCTATTTATAAAAATTATACCCCCACTTGTAATACGCATTCTTTCGGTAATATTACCACCATTTGCTCTTGTATAAAATCCTAATGCAGTTGCATAATCACCACTTGTGGCATTTTCTTTTAATCCTGCAATACCACCACCAGTTACAAGAGAACCGCCAGTATTATATTTATATTGAAATGCTACACCTGATTGTGGTGAAGCATTATATGCAGTTGAATTATTTGTTAAAGTTTGTATAATACCTGTTAATGCATCCCCAACAACAGGAGTACCTGCAACTTCTAATACACTTGCTGGACTACTTGTACCAATTCCAACATTACCAGTAGAGGTAATTCTCATTTTTTCCGTAAGTCCGCTACCTGCTGGTCTTGTAAAAAAAGATAAATAAGATGCGTAGTTGCCAGAAGTTGAATTTTCTTTTAAACCTTTTATATATACTCCATCTCTATTGTTCGTGCCATCATTAAATCCAAAAGCTAAAATTGGACCAGTATCAGCAGCACCAGTTGTAGTTAAAAAAGATGATACATAACAACCATCTCCAGTTGTTGAATTAACTTGTAATTTTTGTGCTGGACTTGTTGTACCTATACCAACATTTGTACCATCATCATAAATTAAGCTATTACCTAAAGTTGATGTTCCAGTAAACTTAGCATGATAGTTTGTTGTACCAGTTCCAGTTACTGGGTTTGTTAATGCTGCTTGATATTGTGGTATATTTAAAGTTCCAGCACTAAATGTCGCAGCACCGCTTGTACCAGTTGTAGTTAAAGTAATTGCAGATTGCTTGTTATTAAATGTGTTCCAATCTGTACTACTTAAATAACCATTTGTAGATGTTGTTGCTTGGTTTATTGTAATAGTTCCAGCAGTATTTACTAATGGAGAACTAAAAGTTAATGCTCCTTGCTTAGAGTTAAATGTTGTCCAATCCGCACTTGATAAGTAACCAGCTTGTGAACCAGATGCTTGTTGAATTGAGAAAACACCAGTTGTGTTGTTATAAAGCAAAGGACTTGTCGCACTTAAAGATGTTAAATTAATACCTCCTAAACCAGCTAAAGTATAAGTAGGCACATTTAAAACACCAGTTGTGCTATTGTATGTTGATGCTCCGTTGTTGCCAGTAGTCGTTAAACTAATTGCACCTCTTGCACGAGCATCCGTATAATATAAATTTGTACCCTCAGTTACTTGTGTTGTTGTGTAATCTCCACTTTGAGCCGTTACTGCTCCAGTTCTACCAAACACACTTGTAACTGGATAACTAATGTTAGATGTTAAAGCAATTGTTCCACTTGCATCTGGTAAAGTATAATTACGATTTGCAGTATTAGCACTTGCCACTAAAGTCATTGTATAACTATGGTCATTTAACCACGCTATGTCTCCGTTTACATTCGCATATAAAGTTGATGAACTTGCACTTCCAGTTGGTGCACCACTTTGATGCTTCATGTCCACATGACCAAGACCACCAGTTCCGTTTACTTTTATTCCTCTTGCATTCAAATCCCATGCACCTAAATCAACAGTTTGTGTTGCACCAGTATAAGGTACATACCCAGTCAAACTTGGTAAAGTTGCTAATGATCCATCTCCAGCCACATATTGACCAGATGTTCCAGCAAAGTTTACACCAATGTTTCCACTTGATGTGATTGGAGTGTTTGATATTGTTAATGCAGCCGAAGTTGATGTAATTCCAACGGATGTCACAGTGCCCACATATTGGTCGTTACTTGTTATAGTAAAGTTTGGATATGTTCCACTTATTGATGTAGTTCCAGCACCAGTTAAACTTACTGTTTGGTCTGGAGCACTATTCGTAATAACTCCAGTTGTTGAGTTATAACTAATTCCAGTACCAGCACTTAACGCACCTCTTGCTCTTGCATCGGTATAATAAAGATTTGTTCCCTCGCTTATGTTTGATGTAGTTAAAGAAACCGCACCAGTAAAGCCGTTTACAGAAATAACCGCATCTGTATTGTCTACCTTTTGCCAAACACCTCCGTTGAATATTGCCCAGTCTCCCACATTCCAATCAGTAATGCCGTTAAGATTTGTAGAACCAGCAACATTTACGATATAATACCAACCAGCAGTTCCTACGCTTGAAGTTAATGTTGGAGTATTTGTAGATGCATTCCAAGTTCCCTTGTATATTGAACCACCAATCAATCCGTTGATTTGGTTTTGTAATTTACCAAAGCCAGTTAAAATTGAGTCAGTCGCTTGAATGGTTCCACCAGTGATATTTACACCAGTCAAAACCTTTCCAGTTACTGCACTATTTACTAATGATGGGGATGCATAAGTTCCACTCAATTCGCCACCAGCAGTAATTCCCTCAATTGTTGTTAAATATGTTGAGTTGTCATAAGAAATAATTGTTCCACTTATTTTAACAAATCCAGTGCCACTTAAAGCAGCTTGTTTGCCATTAAAGGTTGTCCAATCTGTACTTGACAAATATCCGTTTTGTGATACATTCGCAACTTGAATGCTAAATGTTCCAGTTGTATTATCGTACAACAATGGACTCGTAGCACTCAAACCAGTTAAACTAATACCCCCAAGACCAGCCAATGTGTAAGTTGGTACGTTTAAAGTTGAACCTACTAAAGTTGCTGATCCATTGTTACCAGTTGTGGTTAATGTTAAAGCCGCTTGTTTTGCATTAAATGAAATCCAATCACTTGAACTCAAATAACCATTTGTTGTTGAGTTTGCTTGACTAATTGATACGTTTCCACTTGTAACCGAAATTGGACTTGTGCCAGTGATGGCAGCTTGAGCCCTTGCATTTGTAAAGTATAAGTTTGTTCCCTCTGTTAAATCAGTTGTTGTCTTAGCAGCAAAAGCCGAATTAAATCTTGCTTGAGTGTAATAAAGGTTTGTTCCCTCTGCAACATCCGTTGTTGTTAAAGTCACTGTTCCTCCTAATGGAGTCAAGTAACCATTAATAGTAATTGAGTCGTTTAATAGACTTGTATTTGGGATATCATCTAAAGCAATTATACCAGTTGTATTTGAATAAACCACACCAGATGTAGCATCGCCACTAATGGCATATCTCGCACGTTGGTTAGTAAAATATAAGTTTGTATTTTCTGGTACTAATAAAGTAGTATAATCGCCACTTTGAGCAACCACCGCACCAGTACGACCAAAAACCGATGTTACTGGAGCCGTGTCGTAATCACTCCATGTAGCCGTAATAGTTCCACCACCTTGCTCGTTTAAAGTCAAAGTCTTTGTTGTGGTTCCAGTTACGGATGCAGATGTCAAACTACGAGAATAAGCCGTGTCCCAAGTTGATTGAGATGCAATCGTAGGAATAGAATATCCACTCGCCAATCCTACCGCTAAAGTTCCAGCCGTTGTAATTGGGTTGCCACTAATCGTTAAACCAGTTGGCACACTCATATTTACAGATGTAACTGTACCAGTGTAAGTCTCGGTATTATTTACCCAAGCCGTTCCGTTATAAACTAAGGCTTGACCAGTCAAAGGATTTGAGATTGTCACATCCCCTAATTGAGTCAAATTGTAGTCTCCATCTTGTGCAATTACATTGCCCACACGACCAAACACCGAATAAACCGAACTTGGCAAAGGATAACCGCCTTGAGGCGACTCAATCACAATGGTTGTAGTGTCAACGTTTATGTCGATTTGATCTTGTTGTATTGTTATCTCTGTACTCATGAAATTTGTGTTATATCTTGATAAACTACGAAATTGCCCCAAATATAAGTTTTTGTAAAGTCGCCAGGAAAGACAACTGTCATGTCGTAAACATAAGTACCAGCATCAATTGTAATTGGATAATCAATTGAAATTAAGTTGTTGTCAACCCCTCCTATTGTTATACCATTTCCATCGCTATCTAATGTTGCAGAAACAGTTGTTGAATTTATACTTGGTCGAATTTGGATTTCACAATAAGCTCCAGTCAAATCGATTGGAACAGTGTTTGCAAATAGAGCAAAGGTTTGAGCCCAGTTATCTTCTTTCCAAATTTGAATGTTGTAGTTTGCTGGTCTTAAATCAGCACTATTATTACAAGCCATAATCTTGGTATTTCTCCAAAATTACTTAATTTTAAACAATTCGTTGGCTACTCAGTTAAAATGTATCTTTCATAACTTTTAGAGTCAAAGTGGGATTTGTATTTGACAATACAATCATAATACTTAATATATTCTTTGTTCAATTCATCTTTGCTAATTGGAGTCAATTTTTCTTTTGCGTGGTCTCGGCTTTGCTCTTTGTGATTGTCAAAGTTATTTGGGTTGTCTATGTCTCCGCTTTGCTTATGCCCAGCCAATTCCGATGGATCGGACCAATTGAAACAATACGATGGAACATACTTTTTGTTGTTTTCATCCAATTGTCCCTCATCTCTTAATTGAGTGTACCAACTTAATCCCTCATAACCAGTTATATCGGATCTAAATCCTATTTCCCTAATTCGGTTCATTTTAACAATTACACTTGCCTCAAGTGTATTTTGTACTGGTTTTATTTCCTCTCTCGTAGCAAATAGGCTTTTTTCTGGTTTCCAGGCATCCATCCCATTTGATTTAATTCCATTGACCGCTTGTTCCATGTGATAAGGCAAGTATATGTCATCATCATCGGCTAACATAAAATAGTCTCCATTTGCATGAGTGACTGCATCTCGGCAAATTTGCCCTCTGTTTGTATAAGGTAATCCAGTTTGGTAGTCTTTGTCATTATTTACTACAATCACATTGGAGACATTTACCAACATTTCATAAGGAAACTCCATGTCGGTATTGAATATGATAAGTTCCTTGTGAGGGTATGTTTGAGCATAAAATTGAGCCAAAATCCTCCTAACACAATAAAACCTCCTATATGTAGTGCAAACAAAACTTACCATAAATAGTTAATGTTTCCGTTCTTAAAATTTGCCTTATTCTCTGGACTCCATGAGTACAAAGCATGATGTCTAAAAAACTTAGTTTCCCAATAAGGGAACATAATGTATTTGATGCCAATATTGTCAAGTCCTTGTTTTACCAACTCATGATCAGTCTCCCTATTAAAGCCCAAAAACTCTTTCACTTTATCCCCTAACCAAGATGGACCATACCATCCGTTATCTGGTTGCACCGAATCAAGTAAAAATTGGGCTATTTCAGCCGATTTAGACAAGCCAAACACTCCGTTGGGCATTGTGTAATCATTTCCTCCATGATAGCAAAAAAAGCCATTAGATTGGCTTAAATCAGTATTGTCGATAGAACCAACACAATGGAAGTCAACATCCATGTAAATGCCTCCATATTTGGCAATAAGGAATATCCTTAAAATGTCGGCTTGATGGGCATAATCTTCGGCTAATTCAAACTTTTGGTATAACTCTTTTAAGTTATCTGGCAACTCTGGGATGTTGTCATTTGTCCATAACTTGTGCTCGTAGGTTTTATTTTTGTCCTTTACCATTTGAACGAATAATCTTTCACGATCTGGCATTTCGTAAGGACCAACCCAAATTTGATGTATTATTTTTTCCATTATAGTAAAACTGATTTTTTTGCAGTGTCTTGAATTAATTCCCAATAATTGTAACTGGCAAACTCTTTGTCCAAATCCAACTCTTTGTTGTAGGGATATTCCTCCATGTATTCCGATTTAAAGAACATTCCCTTTATTAATCCAGTTGCCCCAGCGTTATGGTATATGTAGCATTTCTCCCATTCTCTCACATGAGATGTAGCCCATGCAAACTCAAAGTCCTTATGTACAACTGTTTCAACTCCCATTTTCCATCCGTTCCATAAAACCGCCCACATATCAGCACACCAAATTTGCAATGGATGATATGATTGTCTCGCTTGTCCAGGTGGCATTGTTCTTCTATCAATTATTAATTTTTCATTGTTCAAGTCTGTTATTTCTTTAAATAACATCTCGGAATCTCGTTCCACATTCTCCCAAAATACCCAATCGATGTTTTTCATAAGATATTGAGCACCGATGCAGTTCAATTCGTTCTTTTTTACAACGCTTTTCTTGATGCCTACTATCTTACACATTTTATCCAAAACATCCTTTCCCTTGCTTAAAATGTAATCATGGCTAATATAAAATCTTGTATCGGAACCATACCATTTGTTGTCGTATAAGAACGGACCAAATATCAATTGCTTAGTAAATACAATGTCGCAATCATGGTAAAATATGGCATCTTGTGCCAAATACGGATGTTCCTTGAAATGTTGTTTTAGGATGTTTGGTCTAATAGATGAAACATAATATTTGGTTATTCGTTTGTCATCGTAAAAGAAAAATCTTGCTGCATAACCTTGAGCAAGTTTTGACCATTCTGGTGGAACAATGCCATCTTGTTTCCAACAAACAATGTCAACATAGTTTAAGTTGATCCCAACGCTAACAAAATTGTTTAACATGACCTCGACTTGCCATGCATAATATTTTGTCGCTGGTTGTGCCGACACATATCTTACAATCATACGTTTATTTTAACATGGGGAACCCATTACAATCGTGCTGCCTCCAGTTGGGGCAGTTGGAACACCACCAACTAAAATGTAAACATTGGTTGCATATCCAGATGAGTAACAGTACCCAGTATCAAAGTTAGTCTTATTTGTATTGTATTGCAAATAAATTGGGTTACCAGCACAATCTCCAGCCTCAAAGTAAACATAGCCGTCATCGGATGCAGCCCTATCAATTGAGGTAACTGTAACCAATAAATGATTACAAGTAATAGGAGGAGCAGTTGTTGTTGTTGTTGTTGTTGTGGTTGTGGTTGGTGTACAAGCCGTGTCGTTATAACTTACACCATAATCATCGATTTGAATAGCCGTTCCACTATTTGAAAACCATTGATTTGCTCCAGGATATAAAGTTAAGGGAACATCTGGACCACCACTTGTACCTTGATAGTAAGTATTCCCAGAACCCCAAATATTTGAGTAAGCCCATAAATAAATTGATGGAGTTGCATAACAAGCACCAATGCTACTATTTCGACCAGTGTTAGTGTAAAAAGAGAACGGAGGCAATGCAATTGTAGTTGTTGTTGATGTGGTTGTTGTAGTCGTATAAGTACAAGAAACCAATCCACTTTTACTTACAACAGTTCCATTGCTATCTCTAACTTGAACAACAAATTGATCCGATGGACCAGTTGAGTTCCTTAAACCTATTGAGCCAGTGTAAGGAGCCGTTGGACTTGTAATTACAAAAGGATTAGTTCCTATGCTTACATAAGCCCCAATGCTACCCACAAACCCAGCAGCAACCTCATAAACTCCAGTACCTCCAGAGATAGTGATTGTCGCCTTACCTAAGTATGTTGCACCTGGTTGAGTATTATCACAAGTAATCGACAAAGATGTCGTTAATGGTGGCAAAGTTGTGGTTGTCGATGTTGTCGCTGGACATCCAGTTAATCCAGTTGCAGTGATGCTCAAAGCCGAACCGCCTGGATTGGTATATTGAATCGGAGGATCAATTCTCCATGTTTGACCAATTGCAGTAACTCGATCATTTAATGCAAATGTTCCGTTTATATAATCTCTTGAGTATTCAATTGCCCCAGTATTACAATTGTACAATTTGTACCAAACTTGTGGTTGAGTTGTCGTTGATGTACTCGTTGTGGTTGATGTACTTGTTGATGTTGTTGTTGTGCTTGTTGATGTAGTGGTCGTTGAGGTACTTGTGGTCGTGCTTGTTGTACTTGTTGTGCTAGTGGTCGTACTTGTTGATGTCGTTGTTGGAGTCGAATCCGTATAATATCGACCAGTGCCAGTTAAGTTAACATTGTAAGTTCCAATGTCCTTATAATTCCCACTAATTGAAAAGCCACCTATGAAACAATATCCGCTTATGTATTTATATCCATCAACTCCATTGTCAATTTGGAATCGAGTCAAAAATGTAGTTCTATTCTTTTGTGCCAAAGCAATCTCATCGTAAGAAAATCCATCAAGAGTAACAATCCCATCACAAGACATTGTCCAACTTGTGAGATTATCTTTAGGAACATTAAACCATGCATCGGTTGAAGATGCCACATTAATCAAATCCGTTTCACTTGAAAATGTGCAATTAGTCGAACAAGCAAATGGAGTCTCCGTTGCTGGAATTGTACTTGTATCTATTTTAAACAAGATTACATTCGTGCCATTTACTTTAACTGCCATAAGTCAAAGTTACTAAGTTATTGTGTAAGCCCCAACCCCTTGAAGTGAAACCGAATAAGTTGAAATGTCCTTATATGGAGCATTGATTGAAATCGATGTAATTATAGCCGAGCCACCTAAAATAACAAATCCATCAACTCCATTGTCAATGCTAAATTTAATGTTTATTGGAGTCCTTGCCAATTGAGTCGCTAACATATCAGCATAAGAATAACCAGCCAAAGTCACAATTCCCTCACAACTTACATTCCAAGAGGCAACATCGATTTTGTATTCCGTAAACCATGCCGATGACTGACTTGTCACATCTTTTTGGCTTACTTGCACATTAAAGGTGCAATTTGTTGAACACGCAAAAGCCGTATTGGTAGCACCAACCGACTTGTAAAGAATTATATTTTTGCCTTGAACTTTATCTGCCATGATTGTAAAATTAAACTATTATACTGTTTGTGCCAGTTACATTTTGATTATAAGCCACCTCGTAAGCCGTTGTTGCAGTTATTGTCGTGTCGGATATTTGTAACAAGGTAGCTTGAGTTGTATCTTCCACATAATCAATAGTCGCATTTCCCAACATATAAGAATTTCCCTCAACATTTACTATTGCTGGATCAGTGTCGGTAGCTTTAAACAATTTAGCACCATTTAAAATACCATTTGTAGTCGCAAAACTTGTTAGACTACAATCTATGTTTATAATGTTTTTTCCATAAACGTTCATGTATTGTTGCATTAACATTTGAGCCAAACTTGGGTAGGTTCCAGCTTTACCATATTGATACCAATCAGCAGCCTTTGAACCATCACTCAAAAGGAATATTCCAGCTTCCGTTGGATATGTACCATACGGAGAATAATATCCATAAGCAATATCAACATCTTTAACATATTGTTTTGAATTGTTTAAATAACCAGCATAGTCAACTTGGCTATAAACAACCCCAATTTCCAATCTAAAATCACTAACGGCAACAGTTCTACATGATATTGTTTGAAGCCAAAATTCAAAGCCTAATTGCCCAGCGATTGGGGTTGATGGTACACTAAAGCTAAATTCATTGATTGAGTTAGTTCCAGATGTTTGGGCTGGTACTTGATAATAGTTAACCCCTCCAGTATCTCTCCATTTTTTAGCATCCCCATCGTAATAATAAGTCTGTAACCCATCATTAATTGTTAGGTAAACAAACCCTCTCATGTCATTTAATGTGAAATCTTGGCTCCTATATGTCCAACTAAATTTCAATGTTTCTTGTCCGTTTACTTTTGGTAAACCATTACATTTAAGATTTGCATATCCACCAGATGAGCCACGATCCATGTAAATTATTGCAGATGTATCGTTTGCATTGCTTACATAAGTAACCGATGCACCAGTGCCAGAGGCAGCAACAGTCCAGTTTTGTGGTCTATTAGTTGAACCACTTGTCAAAGGTCTCAAGTTACCATTTGAAATGTAGTTGTTACTCATTTCAACTCTCTTAGACTTTTGGACTCTGTTATAACCTTTCCTAAATAATTTTGTTTGGCTATTATCAACAAAAAACAATCCACTTGTATTCCCAGAATATCCTTGAATTGTGCTTAAATTATTAAATGTTCCACTTGTGCTTAATGTTCCAGTATAATCGTACTCACTATAAGCAACATTCTCATTGGCAAATTGATTAATAGAAACAATCCACCATTTGCCTCCAGCTTGGAAAACCCTACATCCCAAAGATTGCACAATGTTTCTAATAGTATTAAAGCAATCTAAATAGGAATAGTTTTCATCAACAAATGTTCTATAAGGCAAATAAGTTTGAGCAAATGGATCAGCACTTGCACTCGCCCCCCTATTTGTCATACCAGCTGAGTAAAAATTACAAGCCGTTCTAATATTTGGAGTTGTAGGGAAAGTCAATTGGTTAAACGCTAACGCAATAAAATAAATAAGATTATTATTTAAGTTTATGTTTGTCGTGTCTGGTATTGGCAATGGCACATCTTGCAACATTCCTAATCCATCAACACAATCAAAAGACAATTCTTTTCTACCAGTTGAGAAAGACAAATCAACACTATCCGATAGTGCATAACCCACCCATTCAACATCTGTATTTAACAAAAGTTTAGCAAAATACTTTTTATCGTTCATTGTAACCAAGTTTGGCATATTAGCCAAATCATCGGTAACATCTATGGTAACACTTAATTGACTTGCAAATATTGGTTCAAATGGATCATCCGATTGAGGTAAATATTGCAATTGTAAACTCTTGCCAGGATATTCATAAACAGTACCAGAATACCCATCCTCTTGCAAGTATAAATAAGCCGTTTTGCTCGTTTTAGTGGCAAAAGTTATCTTGTATTTGTTTGCGTATGCCATTATGCTCCTCTCCTTAGATTTAATGAATAATTAGACCTTTGTAAAGCCAAAACTAAATCATTGCCCCTTAATACAAATGATCCACCTCCAGCAGCACCATTGCCACTCATTGCACCAGCATTAAAAGTATTTTTCATCATTGAACCTAATTTGCTTAAAGGCATGATTGCCTCTCTCTCGTTGCCCTCTCCAATCAATCCCCAAGATGGTCCGTTAGTTATTCCACCCTCAGCATTCTTAGTTGTTGGGATTCCTAAAAGAGATTTGAAGATTCCTCCAAATCCTCCAGCGGATGCAGCCCCACCAGCACCAGGAAAGACAACATTTAAAATCGTAGCAAACACGGCAGCTTTAATAGCAGCGGCAGCGATTTGCTTTGCCAAATCCAAAAACATATTTCCTAAAGCCTCAAGAACTGGAGTTCCTTGTTGTAAGGCATCCCACATTCCCATGATTGCATTAGTAATTGTTGATGATAAAGTGTCGGCAAATTGCAACGCTTGTTCATTCAACTTATCAAAATTGTCTTGGGTATCTTTGAACCACTGATCTTGTTCTTTCTTTCCACTTGTAAATCCTAACTTACTTGCCGCTTTGTTTTTATCTGTATCAGTTTTGAATGTGTCTCCTATTATATCAGGGCGACCTCCAATTCCTAATTCTCTATCTTGCTTTCTTATCATTTCCTCAAGATCAGCATCATAAAGAACTGGATCGGTAAACTTAAGTTTTGATTTTTTCTCTTTAACTTTCTTTGGAGCCGTAGTTGATATTGACATTGCATCCCCAGCGTTAACAGACTCTTGTGTCAATTTCTTTAAAGATTCCGTTAATGTATTAACAACATTTGTTGATGTCTTAATTTCTTGTTGGTTCTTTTGTAACCCAGAGTCAATTAAGTTTAATGCAATCCCAACATTTGCTCCTCCTATATTTTTAAATGCACCAGTTACAACTTGTATTGATTTTTCCCAAATACTAAGTTTGTCAACTTGTTCCTCAACTGTTGCAATTTGATCTCTTGTAATTTTTGCTTGTTCTTCGGCAATCAATTTAGCATAAGCCTCAATCTTTGCCTTTCTTAATAGAGCCTCCGATATTTGATTAACAATATTAATCAACTTGGCACCATCTTCAATGTCAGTCTTTTGTAATTCAAGGTTACCCTTGTATGTGCTTTTTAATTGTTCTAATGCAGCTTGTCTATTTTTAGTTGACTCGTTTACATTAGTAACAACCGCCAATAAAGCCTCGTTCTTAGCAATATCATCGGCAACAGACTTAACACTATCAGCTAATGCATCACGCATCGCCTTTTGTGCTTTCTCAAAGTCGGACACCTTGAACATTGCCTCAACAATAGCATCGCCATATTTAACAATAACGGAAGATAAAACACCAACGGCAAGACCAACACCAGCTGGACCAACCATCGCTTCCTTTAAGGCTTTAAATGCCCCTCCAGATTCTTTTGTACGTTCTCCTAATCTTTGAAATGATTCCAACAATGGGTTGATGTTGTTGGCGATACCCATAAAACCATAAGGAGCATCTTGTGCAACTCTTGATAAGTTCATCAAGGATTGAGTTGCTGCATCGGTAGCTCCCTTATTTTGCACAAACCTGGTCTTTAAACCCTCCGTTGATTTGGCTAAATCTTCAATGGCTTTTAATGCCTCTTTGTTGTCAGCCGTTATAATGAGTTGTAACTGTTCTTGTGCCATTTGTTTTTAGTTTGCTCCGTACATTTTTAATGTTTCCATAAATTGATTTTGAGTCATCATCTCAACCTCCTCCCTTTCGACATCATCAATCTCTGGGATATGCCAAAACTCTCTCATCGATTTAGGCGACCTTTCTGCCGTGTTAGAAAGATAAACGATATAGGCAAGATTTCTTGTTCTTGCCCATTCGTTCAAATCTTGTCGTTCTTTGCCCATCACAATAATGGAAAAATCTTTCCAAGTCATTTCCCAAAACTCCGATGGTCTTATTCCACATTCAGCAGCTTTAACCAAAATATCATCCCAAGTAAGACTCTTTAATCTTTTTTTTTGTCATCTTCGGAATTGTCGGAAACCGAAACCATTGTACTCTCGACAATGTATTTGACATAGTTTACCAACTCTCCATCCGTTGCAAAAACAGATCCAATTTCATCAAGCCATTCGCAAACATCAACATCTGTGTAAACGATGTCTTGTTTGTTACTTACACAAGCTGCCTTATAACCAATGTGCACTAATTGCACAATCAATTCCAGGTCAAATTGTGTCTTACTTAAGGTCTCAAAATACTTGTCAATTGTGATGTTGTTTTGTTTGCAAAACTCACGCATAGCCCAAGTACCCCATTTTAAATCAATGGTTTTGTTCTTCAATACTAATTTAAACATAACGTTTTTTTATTTATTATACTGTTTCGGTTTGTGTTAATGGAGGTAAAGCCACAACAAATGTTGCACTAAACTTAACATCATCTTTATCAGCAGCGTTTACATCAAAGTTGCTAATGAACACAGTTCCAGAGTAAGTGATGTCTCCAGCAGCTGGACTCGCCTTACCCATTTTCATTGGGAAAATAGTACCAGCAGCGTGAGCCGTGTAAAGTTGTTGATAAGAGTCTTTAGCTGGAGTTCCAGTCTCATCGATAGCAAACCCCTCTCCTCTAAAAGATTGGTTGAATGCTGGACCAGGTTGGAATTGATCTCCACACTTAGATGTTGCATCAATTGTGTTTACAGTTGATGTTAATGAGTTTGAAGTTAAACAAGCAACTGGCTTAAATGTGCCATCGTTGTCTATGTCAGCTAATAAGATGTAATCCCTTGCTGATACTTTAGTTTCTGCCATTGTATTTAATTTTGAGTTATTGTTAAATTATATGTTATTAATGTCCTAAAAACGTTGTCTAAAGGGTTTAAGCCGTCAATGTTTCTTATACTTTGAACAAACAAACTGGTGGAACCCCATCCAGCTGGTAATGTTATATCAGTATCGGAATTGATTTCCGTTAACACCAAATTGCTTATTTCTTCGGATCGTTTATACCCAAAGTTAGCATTTTTTGTGACAATGTCCACGCCAATAGAAATCGAGTTTGTATAACCACTTTTGCCATCCTCTTGTGATGATGTTCTACTATCTAAAATGATGTATTCACTCCCAGCATTATCTGGGGCAAAACCATCATATACACTCAATCCAGTGGCACTTGCTAAATGGGTGTAAAACCATTTCTTTATTTCAACATTAGGATTTAGCATCTATTAACTTTTTTAATCGTTCAAACAATTTTGGTTTTTCCTCCTCATAAGCTGGTATTAAAAATGGTTGAGCCCTTAATCCGTTTCTCAATATTTTTATTGCTATATAACGAGCCATTTTCTCATCTTGTGATTTTTGAACACCACGACTTCCAGTTCTTCTCTGTGTCTTTACACTATAAGTACCAGCCAATCCCTTTCTCTTTACCCATAAGGTTAAGGCTTGTATCATATCCTCCAAACTCCCACTCCCTTTGCCTTTATATTGAGCAGCAAATTGTTCAAATCCTGGAGGGATTTCAACCTTGCCACCAGTACCAAACTCAACATAAGGAGCATAAGATGCTTGGGCAACAACCGAGTGAGTCAATGGACTTGATGACACGGCATGAATGCTTTGTCTTAAAGTACCCAAGTTTACTGGGGCTCTCCTTTTTGCACCTTTCTCGATATTCATTGTGGATGCACTTAACTCCAAAGCAACCTCCGTTTGTAGGTTATTTTCAAGTTTCTTTAACTTGTTTTGCAAGTTCTCAAGACCACTAAGATTAAGTGCAAATCCAGCCATTATGCGTACATTATGATTTCCCAAAATCGATGAGCATTGTCCACATCCTTAATTGAATGGATTGTGTAACGTTGCCCCTCAACTTCGAGTTGGTAATTGTCAGTTATTGTTAAATCCCATCTTATAAAAAGTTTAGCCATTCGAGTAAAACTCAACTCACTTTCCAAAAGGGCTCTGTTTTGCTCTTGTGGGCGATAATCTCCCCAAACAGTCTGTTGTAAGGCAAATGTGGTTGTGTACCCACCTTGACCATCTGCAACCCTTGTAGGGGCATAAACTTCAACCAACCTTGTCATTGAGTTGGCATCAACATAATTGTCTTTGTGTAAACCTATTCTCATTTTATAAAATTGGGCTTGTTCTTGTCCATCTTTGACACGCTCTCATTGTTTTTTCACATATTCCCATGTCATTTACATCCATTCCTCTGTTCTCATAATCATAGTTTATTTGATCTAACATTGCCACCTTTAAATCAGTAGGAACACAATCAAATCCAGCAATGTAAGACATCTTGATTTCCCCATAAAGAGGGTATCTCACGACTGGATATTGAGCACCCATTAAACGATAAATATTAGATGGAATTTGAGTGTTTTGATAATCCCACATCCCCAATATGTATGATACTGGTCCAAATGGCAATTGGAAGTTACCTCCAGCATTATTGAACCACACATCCACTTGACAAGGAACTAATTTTAGGTTTGTCACTTTCTCAACGATTTGTCGTGCTTGAATAATCAAATCAACAAACAAATCATCCTCAACATCATTGCTCACTCTGCAATATTGCTTAGCCTCTGCAACTGTAATACATTCAACAGTTGGAGTGTTGTTTTGGATGACATAATCTATTTGATAACTATACATTTCTTATGTTTTTACAAATTTACTCTTTTTTTATAAAACAAAAAGGGTGCAGCGGTTAAGCCACACCCTTTGGGGGATATTCACTAAATCATCCAAACTATGCGTTCATTGTAGCGTAGATAGCAGAGTTAGCCAACATTAAGTTGATTTCTTCCATGCACTCAATTCTCGCAGTGATCAAGTTCTTTTGGAAGTTTGTTCCATTCTCGTAAGAGAACTCGATTGCTAAAGATTCGGTTTCTACTCTCTCGATGTAGTCGTTGTCGATTACTAAAGCCTTGTCGTTAGTTACCCAAGATGCAGATACAACTGGAACACCCCAGATTGTCATGCCACCATTAGGATTAACAATTACAGATCCGTTACCAGCATAGTAACCAGCAGTTACAGTAGCTTTCAATAACTTACCCATTTGAGCCTCACTTACTAACACATAAGATGCGTTGTAGTTAGCAGCTTTTTGGTTACCGATGTAGTCGATTAATTGTAATAAGTCGTTAGTCTCAGCAGTTGTAGTGCTACCAGTTGCAGCAGCAGAAACAGTTGCGAAGAATAATGCGTTCTCTTTCTTAAAGAAATCTCTTTGTAACAAACGAGGTAAAGTTTGAGAGATGAAAGGTAAAGACTTGCTCATTTGCTTAGAGAAAGTTGTAAAACCAGCGATGTAGTTTGTAACAACTTTAGTTTCAGTTAATGCGTAGTTGTTTTCGCCTTTATCGTTACCCTCTGTTTGCTTACCGATGTTGTTTGTTTCGCCAGTATCTTCAGCATAGTACACATACAATCCAGTTGTAGAACGAACTGTTGGCACTAAATCTCTAAAGTTGATCTTTTGAGATGGGAAAATAGCTTGGTTAGGAGCATATGTAGCTACTGGATCACCAGTTAAGCTATTGCTTAATAACATTGTTTTTACCTCTGGTAATTCGATACGATAAGAGCCAGAAGATGATTTTAATGCCATCTCGAACTCGCCCATCTTACCATCTAATTTCTCAAGGATCATTTGATCGATAGTCTTAGATTCTTTCTTAGCTTCAGCTTTCTTTTGAGATGCTAATACACCATCAATTTGCTTTTGCATTTCATCCTTAACTACATTGATTTCACTCTTGATTTCAGTCTTTGCTGATTCAATTTCGTTAGCAACATCACTCTTGATGCCCTTAACGTTTTCAGCCATTTGGCTGATTTGGTTTTCTAATTCCATTTTTTACTTTTTAAATAGATTGTTAAATTGTTGGATTGCCTTTAATACTTGCTCGTTATCTTCTTTCTTCTCATCAACTTTCGGCTCAATTGATTGCTCGGATTGAGTGATTTCATCAACGATTTGAATTGCTAATAATTCAGCTTGTATCTTTTTTATTTCGATTTCCATCAAAGCAAATGTCTCATCGGTAAAACGACCAGACTTAAATGCCTTTGATAGTTTCTCTAATCGGTCAACTAATTGTTCTTTTTTAACCTCGCCTTTAACATCTAAAGTCGGAGTCTCTGGGTTCGCAGCCCATAAAACGGCTGATCCCTCATACAACTTCAATTCTGTGATAGTTCTAATTCCCTTTTTGTCAACGTTTGATTGTAAGGTACTAAAGCCAATTGAATGTTGGTTGATTAACCCAGCATCGTACATCTTGATCATGTCTTCGCCTTTCTCGGTTTCAACAATTGGAGTGATTGCAATAAGCATATCGCCCTCGATGTATAATTGTTCTGGTTTACCAATTACGGCATCCATTTCGGTGCAATGATCAACCAAAGACCAAACTAAGTTTTTGCCCATTGGACCTCTTTCCTTGATAGTCTTTGTAAATGCCTCTGGAACGATGATGTCATTGTCAAGATCAACATTGCCACATCTTGCCCATACGGCTTTAACTCTACGTTGTGCCATGTCAACATCCATCACAGAGTATGGAGTGTCGCCCTTTTGGATAAGTATATCTTTAGATTGAAATGTTTTCATAAGCCAAAGTTAATATTTTTTTTGTTATAGGATTGCCTCCGCTATTAGTTGAGAGATTTCTCTCCCTATTGAATTTGAGAGTAAGTTAAAAATTAATCCAGCATCGCCCATTGGTGGATTGTTTGTGTATGTCTTTAATTTCCCATTTGTGTCTCTTTGTGCCTCATAACCTAAGGTACAACGGCAATTACAAACATTCCCAGCGGATGCATGAACATCGCCAGGATGTAACATTGGTTCGTTAAATCCTTTCTTGGTTGGCACTTGGAAAAACGCATCCATTGGGATTTGTATTCCATCCATTGCAAGATGATCAAACATATCTCTTGGGATTCTTCTCGTTCTAAAGTCTTTAGCCGAAATCCATTCTTTAACAGTTACCAAGTTTGTTGAAATTGCCCCAACCATTGAACCAATGTTAGCGGCTTTTGCCGTTTCGGTTCTTGCAATCAACTCGGCACGATAGTTTGTTATCCCAGCGGATTGAAGATTCTTAATCGTTTCTTGCATAGTCAATCCCTCCGTTAAGGATTTGGATAAATATGCTTGTATTTGTTTTATGGTTGTGTCCGTTAATTCTTGTGCTAAATTATCAACTCCCTTTCGGTCTAAGAATTGCAAAATAGTGTATGCCCATATATCGGTTTGCTCGGATTTGCTTTCTTGGGGCAATTCAGCCGATTTAACGGACTTTTTAATGTCTCTTGAGGAAATGGCAGCCATTTTGGTTCCTAAGGCAACGTGAAGCCTTTTAATGGTCTTTTTGAGCCCTTTATCTGTTATTGAGGCATAATCTTGGGTACGACAAAACTCATCCACCTGATTTTGTAGTTCTTTCTTGAACTTAGGGGAATATTGTTTTATTGCATTCTCGTAAAGTTTACGATAGTCGTGCCAGATCATTTATGCATCAATTTTCTCTAATAACTTACCAGCTGCATTAAACACATCGGTTTGTTTTTGTTGACCAGCCCTTTGGCGGATTGCAATCAATCCAGCACGATCAACAGTTTTAAAGTCACTTGTGTAAATGTAATGCCAATGTCCTTTGTCTTCCGCACTTACATTGCTATCAACACCAAGAAACCACATTCCGTACTTTGCCATGCCATTTTCTTTGATGTAAGCATTCTCCTCGTTTGCACTTGGTGGATTCCAAGAACTTGGTTTGCTTACTTTACCATTAGCAACTAACTCGGCTGCATGAGTGACACCCATCTTATTCATACCAGTTGTTGCCTTGATTTCTTCTAAGTGTTTGCTTAAATCGTTTAATGATTTAAGAACGATGTCAATGTGTTTCATTATTTTAAAGTTAAAAGGTAAAGTGTTTTGCCAATCAATTGAGCAATCTCATCTATTTGGTTTTGCACCCAAGATTCTTGATAGATAGTCTTTCTTTCGGTTTGGATGTATAAATACAATTCTTTGTAGTATTTCATCAATTGGTCACTGCTTTTGTAGTCTTGCAATGTTCCCACAGAATAACCCTTTGGGCGACCATAGATTCCACTCACACTCTCAACTAACCCATCATACAACTCGGCTAATTCATCTTGAAACTTATCCAATGCCTTATGCTCTGCATAACTCATCGTTTGATTGTGCCATACAATTGTTTGCTCTTTGGCATCAAGTAAATGGCTTAAAAATTCTACAAATTGCATATTATGGGTTTTGGTCGGTTGGTAAATCTAATGGCATAAACTGATCTTGTGCTTGTAAGTTAGATGGGATGTAAAGTTTCTCCATTTCCTCTTGTGGGATATATTCTGGAGTCTTAATGCCCATGATTTCCATTTTTTGTGCTGGTGCAATCCACCAAGCCTTATCTAACCAATCCACTTGTTCTGTCTTGTTTGCCTCTAATTCTTGATAGACTTTGATGTCATATCCAATGTAAATGTTTTGCCCACGATAACCCCAATCACTCTTTAACTTTCGGTTTAAATTTTCTGCAATACCATCAAGCAAAGGAATAGCACAACGCAAAGTCAATGCTTTCTCTCCCTCTAATTGGTTATTGTATGTTTTGTTATCGCTATCGTTTAACAATTGAGATGGTACACCATAAATGTTACAAAGTGATTTCATATCCCACTTTTCACTCTCGATAATGTTCAATTCAACTGGGCTTAATCCTATTTGTTTCCAATCCACCTTGTAACCAGACACGGCAATTGAATTGTAGTTTGATGAGCCACTTTTTTCGCCAACAGACTTTTTAAGTGCTTGGGCTTGTTGTGCTCCACTATTAGGATCAAATCGGTCATCATTAAAGTATAAAACTCCAGCTGGTCCACCATTCTCAAACGCACTAACGGCAGCAGTCTTAGCCTCATTTGAACGAGTCAAGGTTCTTGCCGCTGCTAATAAAGGCGATTGACCATAAAGCTGGTTACCAGTTACATTCCATGCTGGGTTAAAGTATTTGTCGTGCAATATTTCTTTTGGATCAAATGACCACAACTTACCATAGAATAATTGGTATCCCACTCGCACTGGTGGAAAGACTTCCACGTCTGCGATGATAGCCATGTATTGAGATGGTAATGCGTACAACTCGAATGGTTTTGATTGGTTTGCACCTCCCTCGATAAGTTTTGCATATATGAATGTATTTCCAGTGATTAGTTTAAATGCACACCATTGCTCAACTAAGTCAGCAAAAGTGTCTTCCTCGTTTGGATATTTCAATAAGTCGTTTAGTCTTGCATCGCCAGTGTAAATCTCAAACGCTTTTGTGTGCAATTCTTTTACCTCTTGCCAGTTTGTGATTTTATCTGGTTGTTTCATCAAGGCTTTATAACGAGCCGCAGCTTGAGTGTCCACCTCCTTATAAACGTGGAATGGAGCCAACTTTGCTTTGTCCGTAATTAGTTTGATTATTGAATAAACAATGTCGTTTGCTTGATAACCATCTCGAACATAACCTTGTGCATTTGCACCTTGCCATGTTACAATTCCTTTTTGTATTGCTATTTGGGAACTCGTTGGATAAGTTGGAACAACAGTTTGGAGTTTCTTTTTACTAAAAAAATCAAGTACACCCATATTAAGTTATTTGTTCAAAGTTACAATTTTTGTAATTACCAAACGGCAACGGAGAATTTTGGCGAATATTCAAAATACATCCTCATTGCCATTGCATCGCTAAAGTCTGGAGAACGACCAATCAACGCTTTGACACTATCCTTTGGTAAAATTCTTTTTTTGCCATCCTTATCCATGTCCTTTTGTTTCACTTGTTCTAACTCTTGGATAATAGATTGTTTTATATTTCCATCGTTTTCGATGTAAATCTCATTGTTGTTTATCTTCTCTGCTAACTTAAAGTAGCATTGAGATTTTAGGTTGTCAAAGTTCTCTTTCTTTAGTGTAACTGGGTTATCTAAAGGCGAACTATTGTTCACAAATCCCTTGCAACGCAGAATGTCCACAACTCCCCCTCCGATGCCATCCTCATCCGCTATTATGTGACTTGTTGGGATTTGGTGGGTTTGTTGATGGGATTTAATGATGTCAGCAACTTCCACAACGGACTTATTGCGATACTGATAGAAACGAACACGAAGCCCATGCCAAATGCCAATAACAGTGCTATCGTTACCAAAACGAGCGACATCGCAAGTAAGGTAAGGCGAACCATTAGGAACAAATGTGTTAGAAAAGCAATCAATAATCTTGTCATATTCAATTAAAGTTGATGGATCATTGTCATATTCCCAGTTACCAAACAACAAACGTTCTTTGGATGCCGTGTCTAAAGTTAACAAAGATTCTTTATAATGCTTTGATATAAACGGATTGTCATCAATTAAGGATGGAATAAACTTCTTAGATGTTGGCAAAGTGCCATCCAATTGAGGTTTATAAAAGTCCGAATAAACCCAATTCTTAGCTGGGTTACAAGTGTAAAGTATTTTGGGAATTAAGTTGTTTTCATCAAGTTGGTATCTTATCCTTGACCTTACTATGTTTTTAGCCTTGTCGGTTACCTGGTTTGCCTCATCAATAAATGCATCGGTAATCTCAAGGGAACCCAATTCATCAAAGTTTGGATCGGATGGATAAGCAAATAAATCCTTTAACAAGATTACTGATCCATTAAAAAACTCGATTTGGTTTGATTGTCCATTGTATTTGTAGTGTTTGCCACTCTCCAATCCTTGCATCTTAGCAATTTGGAATAGTGAAACCAATGTTGTTTCCTTTAGTGTTTTTAGAACGGCACGACCAATAAGACCTCTTGTATTTGGGTATTTTAACCTATTCTTTAGTTGCCAATAAACTCCCAATGCAGTCTTGCCACCTCCAGCACCCCCACCGAATAGCAATTCAAGTGTTGTGTTGTCTTCTAAGTGATCAAGTGCAATGGTTTGTTTTATGGATAATTCCATTAGATTGATGGGTTATTTCCAACGTATGTTCTTTTTTCTTCCCAGTTTATATTGATTGATCCGCTTAAATCAACCTCTTGTTTTTCGACATATCCTCTTGATTTAGCTTGAGTTTTTAGGTAAAGTTTGATTGCCTCAAGTTTAATTCTGTTGTCATCGCACTTCATCAAGTCAGCCAATCCATCCTCTGCACCATCGATAATCTCCTCTTTGATGTCCTTTAGAACCTCTGGATAATTTTGGGCTCTTTGGTAAACCGCTTGTCTTGAGATGGACACACCAGTTAATTCGGTAATGGCTTTAGCAGTCTTTGCATAAAGTCCTCCGTTTTCTCTTAGTATTGTTAAAAATTCTGTTTCTCCTATTAGCATTTGGTTAATGTTTGACAACAAAGTTAGTCTAATTTGTTTTTAAAATGCTCACAAAGGGCATCCATCTTCGCAAGGTAGTACGATTGGAAATCTTTGTACCCATCTGGTCGCTGCTGAAAATTAACGAACAAAATGGCTCTAAATCGTTGTGATGGGGATTTGATATTGTCAAAGTCTGTTTTAAGGTCGGCAATAAGAGTTTCCTCCTCTTGGGTAAAGTGCTCCTCTTTGAGAGCAACATAACAAAGTTTTTGATTGAGGTTGAAGATTTGAGCTGCATCATTTGGAGTCATCTCTTGGGTTCCCAATGTTAGTTTGATTGTCTTGTCCTTTCTTGAGGCAATGCCCTCTATTTGTGCTGCTATGGTAATCATAGGTTATTTTTTATTGATATTCTTTGCCATAAGTGATAAATAAAGTGTGTTGGTAAAAAGCAATTTGCAAATATTTCCACTTGTTAAACATTGGAAATGTGCCTTTTCTTAAATAAAATCCTTTGTAATAAGGTATAAACTGTTTTTTATGATTTGAATATTTTATTGTCATAGCTTGTAATCTTTGATGATTTGTAAAAGTTCGGTGCGAGACCATTTCTTTATTTCTCTATTGTGAGTCTCTAAGTATTCAACCATCTCAATCCCTATCTTGTTGATGAGGTTTTTTCGGTAACCAATAAGGTGGAACTGATCAAAGCCGTTGCAAGACTTACACTCTCCATTTACATTGTATTCATTAAATCTTAAAGCACTTGAGTTCTTTTGTGGAACATAGTGTCCAGCATCCATAAGTTCGGTTGGTTTGACTTGACCACAAGAAATGCAAGTGAATAGTCCGTTCTCGGAGTCTCTTTGCCTTATGTATGCATTGAATATCTTTTGAGCTTTAGCCGTTAGTTTGGGAATGGTTAGTGTCATATTGTTGAATTGCTTTGAATATTTGGTATGCAACTTGTGGAACTATTGCGTTTCCGTATGCTTTGATTGACTCATTTCTCCATTTAGGAAAGGTAATAGAGTCCAATTCTCTGGGAATCCCATCATTTCCTCCACAAATAGGGGATTTAGTTGGGAACCTTGACCAGCCATCTGTCTTAGGCTGTTTTGCAAATTTACTCCCTTTTCTTTGTGTTTCTCTTTTGCCTTGATCAATGTTTCCTCGCTTCTCGCTGTGTTCCAATCGAAACTGTTGGGAGTCGGCAAAATCTTTGTTGTCCATCCTGTGTTGTGTTCGAGATGTCTCAACGAGTGATTGTTTGCTTGAACTGTGCTCACAAAGTCGGATGCTTGAGGTGTCGGTAATAAGTTCTCTCTCATTAGTTGCCCCAATGTTATTCCGTAAGTCGTTCCAGTTGTGTGACTTTGGTTTTTTATCTTCCCATCCACTATTGTTACACTTCTCCCGCTGTCCGATCTTGTTGTCACAGTGGGCAATAAACCAAATTCTGTCTCTGCGGTGCGGGGCATTAACGGCACAAGCTGGAAGTAAAAACGGGATGACTTCGTAGCCTTTAGTTTCCAGGTCAAATTGCACCTCATCGAATACCAACCCTCCATTCCAATTAGTAAGTC
>Ga0255172_1000117_pt1 | contig 34771 bp, 33 predicted proteins | sample Atl_Yuk_RepC_8d_FD_189952 | JGI IMG/M metagenome (GOLD analysis project Ga0255172, IMG submission 189952) | Freshwater microbial communities from Altamaha River, Georgia, United States - Atl_Yuk_RepC_8d | ecosystem: Environmental > Aquatic > Freshwater > River | place: USA: Georgia | collected... | reverse complement strand
GCACAAGCGCCCTGTCGTATTCACCCAGTCGGTTGTACCGGTTTAAAGCCTTCTCGCGGAAGTAGGAGAAGGACTCCGGGGAAAGAGCATTGGTTATGCGCTCAACAAACCCTTGCTCAACACGAGCCGTAGTCACCCTGTCCACATCAGCCATGATGGCAGGGTCAGTGGTGTTACGCAGGTTGTAACGAATGTCAGGGTTGTACTTATCAAACGTGCCTACATTGCCAGTGGCAGACTTTAACTGCTCTGGATTGTAAACAGCAAGATTCTTTACACCACCTTCTTTAACATAAAAAGAATCAAACCCAACAAACTGTATAGCGTCTTGAACAGCCCCAGACTCAATGGTTGACCACTCTCCATTTTTTATGTCATAAATAACATTATCAAGAACGTCTGGTTTAAAATTAAGTTCGTTACTAATTAGCTTAATGTGAGCCGGGTTTTCAAAATCAAATGGGTTTTGCGCACTGACGTAAACCGGAATGATGTTTCCGCGAGAAGGGAGCTGTTCTTTAATTTTTGCACGTAGCGCATCACCGATGCCAACTGTATTCATTGCTCGATCCAGAGGCAACCCCATGTAATTTTTTATATGCTCTTCTCTTGTTGTCTTAATTAAACCACGAGAATTTTTATCAGTCCCCAAGTCCTTGTTTTTGATTGCTTGGTCAATAATAGGAATTAACAAATCGCGCTTGGCTTTTGGGTCCTCATCCAACTGCTGAGCCAAATCGAAAGTCATACGATCTTCGGACATGCTCGAAAAGCTCTCGGCAAATTTAGGATCGTCAGTCAAAAAGATCGCATTGGCTTGTCCGGGACGGAACTCAGTAATGTCACGCGCAGTCCCGTGGTACATGACCTTGGGAGTGCCATCTTCGTTGACTATCTTCGAGTCGCCAAACCATTGTTTAAATTGTGGCGTGTCGCGTAGGCTATAGCGAATATCAGGGTTTGTTATGTCATATGCGCCTACATTGCCAATGGCAGATTTGAGTTGGTTTGGCTCAAAAGCGATGTACACACCTTCGCCCAAATTTACTCCATCAAAACCACGATCTTGAAGTAATTTTCTGTGTCTTGCATCATGATCGCCCCATCCTGTTTTTTCACTTTGCGCTTGAGCAATATTTCTTGTTTCTAGATAATCTTTTCTTGTGGCAGGATTTTTAAGAGAAAGATACAAAGGCATGACAGATGGATGTCCAACATATCTGCCAGATATATCAGCATATTCAGAAGCAACTTTGGGGTCACTAGATGTCCATATTCCCAAAGCTTTCTTTGGGTCGTATTTAAACTCTGAAAAATCTTTGCCTGTGCCGTGATACACAACAAGCGGGTTGCCGTTTTCATCAACAACCTTGCTATCGCCAAACCACTGTTTAAACTCTTTTGTATCCCGTAGGCTAAATTTCTTTTTGGCGATAGGAATTGTTTTAATCGGTTCAGGCTGTGGTGGCTCTGCCGTTTTAAACTGATCCTGATCTGGAACAACGACGGTGTCTCCATCTTCCGGGTTGTATTTAACAAAGAAACCATCGGTCTTCTCTGTGGCGTTCTTCTCGCTTAATGTACCTGCCTTGTTGCGTAATCCAACAATGACCCCGGCACCCTCAGACTCTTCCTTCTCTTTACTGTACTGGTCTAGATAACGGGCATCGTACAGATCACCATCCAAGATGCGATAGGTCTTGCCGCTTTTCTCGTCTTTCAAAAACTTGGGCAGGGCAGACTTGCTTGAGAAAGCCATCGCCACATTGAAACCATTGTTTAAACGGTCTTTCACTGTCTCCCAGTTGTGGTCGTACCTGCCAGCCTTGTTCTTGAAGAACACGGGCTTGCCGTCAACAATCTGACCAAATCCTGTGGAGGAATAAGTCAGGTGATGGTTGGGCGCAATAGAGTCGCTGTTTATCTTTGTGTAGTCATAGAACATCACATCCTTGTTGCCGTCTATAACGCCACGGAACATGCTGGGCTTGAAATCGGATGTGACGTTTAAACGCACAGCGGGCGCGTAGATGTCTTTGGCGATGTTCTCCATTTTCCCGGTTTCCGCGTTCTTCTTGCGGACAGTCGGAGAAGCAGACCATTTTCTCAGGGAGTCAATCTCTGACTGTAGGATGACCGCAAAAGCTTCTGGGTTCACAATCAATGCTTCAGTCTTTAGGTACTGAACCATCCTTGCCCCTGCGCGGAAAGAACTTTTGTTGATGCTGCCAACGTCTTCAGCCGCCGCGCCGCCAAACATGAAGTTCCCGCCAGATGTCTCGCCCAAGCAAAGACCTTCACAAATGGCAGAACGAGGGCAGGTAGAAGTCTTTTCAGTAATCTTCTGGGCAGAAGCCAAACCTAAACCCTGAGAAGCAACAGGCAACCCATCGTAGTTAAGGTTGTAATCACCAATACGAGTCTTCTCTAGCTTACCGTTCTCCGTTAATAAGGAACCAACATTATGTTCCCGTTTCAACAATTTTCTTGCATTGGTTACTAAAGTTTTTCTTTCAGCAACGGTGGCAGCTTTGTATTGTTTTATGGCATCCGTAATACGTTTCTCATGGTCGTCATAACTAAAAGACTTGGCAATAGCATCCGACCTAGCCTTCTGGATGGAATGCTGCTTCATCTTCTTGTTGAAGTACTCCCCTTGAGCAACGGGGATGTACACATCCACCCTGCCATCGTCGTACATTCTGTCTACCTGCAACATGTCTGGGGTGACATACACCAAGACGGTGCTGCCATCCACATCCTGTTCCATGTCCCCCTTCTCAACCAAGATCTTGGCTCCAGAGGATTCATTGGTTAAATGGATTCGGTTCCGACCCTGCGCCGGGATAACCTTGGTACTGTTAATCGCCAAAGACTCATCTTTGGTGGTGTGGTAGTACAGGGTGATCGTCCCGTCCTTATTGATGGGAAGATTTAACGCCGGGTCAAAGGACAGATGCTTCTCAGGGTTGTACTTCTGTAACGAGTATTTAACCTCATCGATAGGTACGTTTAAACGCCCTTGTGATGTGTAAGGCAAGAATCCGTCCGTGGCGTACATGTCCAAGGCTTCTTCACGTTCTTGGGGGGTAGCACGCCAAGCATCGTTTTGATCAAACTTAGGCTCGGATGGTTTAACAACTTGCTTGGTCGGTTTAAGTGCACCGCGCTCAACTTTGCCAAAGATGTCTTCGGAGGTCTGGAACCCAGCCCCGGCAAAAGCATTTTTCAGCGCCTCAAAGAACAGCTTTAAACGCTTCAAGATGGCAGACATCATCCCCGGAGGGGCTTTAGTCATGTCAAAGTCGCCAAAGGCATCTGCGATGGCTTCTTCGATAATGGCGTTCTGGTCTCCCTTATAGACGCTCATGTATGCGTCATACCGGGACTGCTGACCAGCCTCTAGGGGGTCACCATTGATGTTTCTTTGCCTGAGGTAGGTGTCTATCCACTTGGTCTTAGCTTCTCTCTCCAACGCCTTCCATTGCTGGGGCGTGAAGAATCCCAACTCTTTCAAGGCATGGATGGACTCATGGCGCAGGGTTCTGATAGGGTTAGCCGAATCAAGGGCGATCTTGATGACAGACTTGGAGTACTCCCCCTCTGCCTTCATGTCCTTCTCAAGTTCTAGCGCGACATCCTTTAGACCAAACCGGTCAAGCAACGCACGTAGAGGTGGCTTTACCTTGTTCTCAAGGACTTGGCTTACGGAGGCGTATTCTTCTTTGCGCTTCTCTTCTGCCTTTCTTTGGATCTCTTCCTCTGCCCTGCGCTTTAGGGTGCGGCGACCCTTGGCTTGGGTTAGGGCTTGGATCTCTTCCTCAGGCAGACCTTGGACAATTGCCCGCTCGGCTTCGTCCCGCGATTTAAATACCTGAACCGCCTTGTTGTCCTTGAACAGGGTATAGCCCTTGCCCTTGACCCGTTTAGCCTTCGCCTTGATTACAGAGACAGGAGCCTTCTCCGGATCTACGCGTTCAAGCTGTTTGTTTAAACGATCAAGATTCTCAGCAACCTTGACACGGATTTTCCCAAGGGTGGCTTGGGCTTTGTCGTACTCAATGCCGGTCTGCCCAGCAAGTTGCATGTTGGTTAACTTCTCTTCAGCCTTTTGCAGGGTCGTTTCGTTCTGCTCAATCCGGTTGTTGATTTCCTTGACCAGCCTACCCTGACCCTTGACGTACTCCTGAGACCGGGCGTTAGCCTCTTCCTCGGTCGCATACACCTCAGGCAAGGTGATATCACCCATTTGGATTTGGTAGCCCTCTGGCTTCTCGCCCCGCTCAAACATGCCCTCTTGGATCTTGTAGCCCTTTGGCAGGACTGCGGCGCTCGTAGGAGGCGATATTTGGTCTCCCTGCCTATCCACATCCCCACGGCGTACCGCCTCGTCCAGAATCGATTTGGCGTAGGCATCCTCTTTTAGTCCGGTGGAGAGGCGAATATCCGACAAGGCTTCTGCGGTCAGGATGGGCTTGTCACCCATCGTCTTGTCCAAAGACTTAATCGCAGCGTTGTATTGCTGATCTGTAAACCTTATGGCATTCGTTCCTGTCTCCAGCTCCGCCTTCTCCGGCAGGGCTTGGATAGATTTAAACGCAGCAAATAGCTGCGGCTGGGACATGGAGTTCAGATCCCCCGTCCCGGTGGTTCGGGTCAGGAAGTCCGTGAAAGCTTGGTCTGTGGGGATCTGTTTAGCCTGCGCTTGGTCAATCACATCCCGTGCGGTTAAACGCTCACCCTGATACCCGGTACGGGAGTTAAGGATGGTGTCTATCTGTTTTTGCTCTTCTGCCGGGTTTACACCGGGCATCGCATCAGCAATGTCCTCGATGGAGTAGCTCTTAATCGGGGGCAGACCCACCGTCTTGCGGTACTCATCAATGTGTTGGTTCAGGTAAGGGTCAATCCCCTCTGCCTGTAGATCTTCCTTGGAGATGTCCCCCAATGGATTACGGATGGGATGGACGTTAGTCGGAGCCTTGATTTCTACCGGCGGGGCAGACATGACTGCCTGTTCCTCGGCTTGCTGTTTGGCTTCCTGTTCTTGACGCAGGGTTTCTTGCTCTTGGGCGATCTCTTGGTCTAGCTTGGCGGCGGCTTCATCTCTCTCGCGTTGCTTCTCTACCTCGTATTCCCTGCGGGCTTGAGATAACTGGAGAGGAGAGACTGCCGCACCGGTTAGGGCACCCATCAAGGCATCCCGTGCAGCGGCTCCAGCCACACCAGAGAAGGTGTCGGTATTGATCCCGGCATTCTGTAGCGCGACGTTCTCGGTAATCTGACCTACCCCGCCTTGAATACCTTCTGGGATGGCTTCTTCCAAAGTTGCGCCGCCAACTGTTTTTAAACGGCTAGGCTGGGTTAACGGGCGGGTAGCTGGCTTGGCTTTGGCTGTCTTTCCTAAAACAGATTCCACGCCGGTCACCGCATCCAACATCCCGGCAGCAGCACTGCCCATGATTCCGGGGGCATTAGAGCTTAGATATTCTTGGGCTTTGGTGGCTTGGGCTTCAGCATCTGCACGAGACAAACCTTTCTCATCCATCAGTTTTTGGGTGACGGAATCAAAGATGTTCCCTTTAGCTTCACCAGCTCCTTGTAGGGCACCAAAGGCAAGCCTTGCTGTAAACGCAACTGCACTGGCAATCGCCAAGGGAGCAGACGCAACCATCGCAGCAAGACCAGCGCCAATCGCAGGGACAGAAGACGCAATACCTGAGACGGTGGATTGGAGGGGAGCTTCAGCGACCGCTCCTAGACCTGCCATGATCTCAGATCCAACGCCCTGTTCTCCTGCCCGCTTCATTATCTCTTCACGGCGGCGCATCTCTTCCAAACGCTCCGGCGACATCCCTGCCTGAATCTCAGCAGCGTACTCCCTAAGACCTCTAGCAGGGGCAGACTCAGCACCAAACGCAGACGCAATCGACCCAGCAGAACCAACAAGACTTGCCAACCCGGCTCTAGCCGTGTCTTTTAAAGACATCGGCGCTCTGGGCTGATCCTTGAGTTCTTCTGTGGTGAAACCAGCATAAGGATGCTGGGCTACGACTGCGCGGATAACATCATCTTGAGAAGCTCCATCAGGACCCTCAATACGATAAGTTTTTCCGTCAGGTGCTTTAATCTGATAGAGCGCCATGTTTTATCTCACCACTTGTGCTGGTCCCCATTGTCCCTTGCCAGTATTAGGCGGGGCTGTCGGAATTGATGCGATACCACCGCTTTTGGATCTACGTATGGCTTCTTCCATTTCTTGGATGAGCTTTTGTTTGCTTGCCTCATCCTTTGCCATTTGTATCAATGGCTGGTACTTAGCACGAATAGCTGCCTCTTCTTTCTGTTTGGCAACATCCAATGCACCTTCTGATCTAATGGCAGCGGAAGACAGATCTTTGGCTTTATCAAGTTGCTGATCAATCGGAAGGTTGGGGTAAAGCTGTTGGATAAGAGCAAGATTCTTTTGAATCTCAGTCTGAGCATAAGCCTTAGATGCCGAAGCGGACTGAGCAATCTGCTGTGCTTGAAGTGCTTCTGTTGCACGATGCGATCTTTCAGCTTCTTGGGCAGTTGCTGCATGACCAAGTACGGTAGCCCTGTTCTGAGCCATGTTTTGTTTGATTTCAGCAATCTTCTGCTCATGCTTTGCCATAGCCTCTATATCGCCGCGCTCTTCTGCTCTGCGGAGGTTTGCAATCTCAAAGTTCAGCCTTGCCATATCCATAGACTGTTGGCGGCGCTGGGCTTCTTGACGGGCGTATCGTTCATCAGCAGCAGCTTGGGCTGCGTTATAAGCAGAACCAAAACCGCCAAATACATTCCCGCCACTTCTTGTGGCTTCACCAGCAGCAATCAATGAATTCCAAAAATCCCTTTTCTTCTGGGCTTCTTGGCGCTCTTGGAAAGCTTGTTGGTTCTTAATATCCTGTTCCTCAAGCCCTCTTAGACGGCTTTCATAGTCAGCCCCAAGAGGCTTTTGGAGAATTGGGCTTGTCTTCTTGCGCTCCTCAAGAAGTTCCATAGGGCTACGCGGCATAGGCACATCCTGCATAGCTTGTTCCACAGCCATCCTTGTGTAATCCGGGGAAGCTTTGGGCTGTTGTGTTGCAATCCCTTTGGGCTGTGATTTCTTTTCCTGCTTTGGCTTTTCTTCTTCCGTAAAAGGATTTTTTACGTAGTCACCTTCAGCAAAGGCAACAATACCGCCGCTGTCAAAGTTAAACATATTGCCGGTTGGTAATCTTGTAATACCACCGTTTGCGTATGTGGGTACGCTTTCAAGTTGGTTTGGCTGGGGAACTCCCTCAGGGATTTCTTCTCTGGGCTGGGCTAGTTGCTGGGCTAACTGCTGACCGCCCTGCTGTTGACGGGCTTGATCTGCCATCAATTGATTGGAAGCCTGTTCCATAGCCTTGCGTTCCACCCGGTCTTTGACAGACATGTCTGGGGGAGTTGCTTTCTTGGCAGCTTGTTCAACATCATTCCTGCGTTGCAGTTCAGCAAGAGCAAGATAAGGTGGAACATCAGGGTTCCCGCCATTAGCGTAAGAAACAACCGCCTGCGTAGGCAGACCCTTTAAACGCTCTTGAATTTGTATAAGGTTCATTTTTTTTACCTTATTTGGCAATAGATCCGATGTTCACGCCCAGACCCTTCAAGGAATCCAGCAGACTACCTAGACCACCAACGGTCGAGGAAAACTGACCAAGATTGCTTTGCTGACCCGGCGCATAACTAACCGTGGAGATAGGAAGGTTCTGTAGCATGGACTGCTGGAACTGAAGCATCTTTTGTGGGTAGTCGCGCTGGGCAAGAAACTCGTTGTAATCTGCCGTGACACCTTGTTGTTCGATGTCTCTTTGGGACTTTCCTGCCTCTCCCAGAATATCTGACAGGGTCTTGGCTTGGGCTTGTTCTTGATTAAACTGCTGCATGGCTTTATCAAACGCCGTGGCATACCCTTGACCAACAGTCTTATTCATCTCTTGCATCAGGTTCCGCTGGGTCTCGGTGTCCATCAAAGCTTGACGGGTGCCACCAAAAGCCCCTGCTCCAGTTGCCTTGGCAGCGTTCTGCATTTGGGTAATTTGAGATTGACGGCGCAGTTCATCCAGTTGAGGCTGAAGAGCCGACTGAAGATACGGGTTCATGTATTGCTGGGAAACATCACCAAAGGATTTCCCAAGCAACGAAGGGTACGACAGACTCCCCAGACCTTGAAACATCTTTGACTGTAGGTCGGATGGACCGGCAGTCATGGGTCCTTGGTAGATCTGATACGGAGTCTCTGCAAGCCCTTTGGCTTTGCCAAGCATCTCCGTTACATAAGGACCTGCCCATTCAGATAGGGTGGAGGATTCTGAACCTACCCTTTGAGAGGTGTTTGGGGCGTTGGTTGTTCCAGTCACGCCAGTGGAAGTGGTATCTGCCATGATATTTCCTTATGCGGGCAAATGTTTATCTGCCTTTGAGTTGACGGCAACCTTGTTCTTGCCGACCGTCTTGCCACGGGACTTCTGGATACGTTCCATCATGGCGTAGAGCTTTCTTGCTCCTGCTTCTGTGCTTCCATTGCCTAGTTCTGAAACAATCCGCGCCGGGACAACAAACTCGCCATCAGCAAGACGGGCAGGTTGTTTCTCTCCAATAGTGGCAGGGATAGAATCGCTGACCCCATCACCGGGACCTTTTAGTAGCTGACCGCCATCTGAATACCCGCCAAGGGAAGAGATACCCCCCTCATTCATCCTAATAATATTCTCAGACGGGAAACCATCCATAAGACCGCCTTCAGCAGCCTTGGTGTAGGTTGTAGGTTTAAAGTAGGTAATACCGCCAGAACCGGGACGACGAGGAACAACCTTGCCTTCTGCGGTTGTCATCGTTGATGTGGAGTAAGGGGTCTGCTCTCTTGTTGCGGTGTAGGTTGGGATGCCACCTGTATAACCGCGATAGGGAGTTCCACCACCTCCAGCGCCAAGCTGATTTAAAAGATAGGACAACCCAGCCACACCGGCAATCTGCGTCCCTATCCCGGAACCGCCGGACAGGACACTGCCGATAGTGTTTAAAGCATTACCCCAGTTCCCGCTAGAGATATTGGAGAAGAAGTCCCCAATACTTGAGGAGGAGCCGGTAGTAGATCCACCGGTAGTGGAAGTTGTGGGGTCTGGGATGTAGTTCCCGCTCCAATCATATGCCATATGTGCCTCGCCCTAAAATATCAATTAGCTCGTTTAAATCAATATCCTCACCCAAGCCAATTAACGAAGATATATCATTTTCATCTGTTTTCTCTCCGGGCACAACCTGCCTTGCCTTAAGAAACTCAGGCTCTTTACCCGGCATGGTGACGCTCAGAGGTTGGTATTGCTGTTGAATTAATTCCCCCTTGGAACCAATCTGCTGGGTGGGAGCATTAAATTCCTTGCCATAATAGAAAGCCTCGGAGGGACCAGAGGTTTTGGCTTCAGCTTGTTGAATAGCTGGTAGTGCCGCAATCCCCATGAGAGCTTTGTAAGTCTGCTGCCTTTTTTGCAATGCGGCTTTTTGTGCTGCGGCTTGGGCAGCAGCTTGAGCAGCAGCATCCCCTGTGCCAGTGCCCTGAGTCCCAGTTCCTTGCCCTCCCGGACCTTCTGTGGTGGTTCCCGGAGCGCCTGTCGTTGTTCCGGGGCCTATTCCTGCCCCAGATCCTGTACCAGATCCTGGGCCAGCTACATCACCGGTTTGTGTGCCAGTGCCTGCACCACCAGTAGTAGCGCCTCCAGTAGTAGAGCCAAAAACTCCTGCCAAATCCATGCGCATCATATTGATGCCGGTTTTTCTAATGTCTTCCGCGCTTGGGTTAGAAATACCGCTGTTTCTTAAGACTATCTCTGCATCTTTTAGATAGTCGCTCATGACAGAGGAATTTGAAGCAAACTGCTTGACCAAAAAATCCAATGATGAAGTTGGATCGGTGTAGCTTTGTACGTATTGATACTCTTCAGTTGGAGTTTGTGCAAAGGAAGAGAATGCGCTTCCATAGCCCCCGCCAGCGCCAGCAGTGCCGCTTTCTTGCTTTGCCTGATAGCTTTCTATGTTGGTTTGTGAAGATTTAAAATTTTCCGACGGAGTTAATTTATTATTTTCTAACTTGGTCAGAAGTTCTTGTTTTTTTGTTTCAGGAATTGGCGAAAGATCAATAAACTGTTTAGCCGCATCTTCACCAAGCTTGTCTCTTGCAATTAAAACAAAATCTTCAGCATCGCCTCCTGACGCTCCACCTGTTCCATAGGCAGAAGACAAGGTAGCATAGGGCGAATTTGGATCTGGCGTTCCAATACCAAACAAAGCTTTCACTCTGTTGTCTACAAATCTCCAGTCTCCATTAGCATCTTTAAACCAAGAAACTTTTGGGTTTGTGACATTTACTAACGTGCCGTCATCATTTTTTCTAAAGTTTCCTTCATTGCCTAGGTCGATTTCCTTTTCAACAAGTCTGTTAAAGTCCCTGTTAAAGTTTTCCGTTCCGGGTTGAAGAGTCTTAAGTTGAGTTTGCAGTTCGCCAGTTAATTCTGCCGTGGCAGGTCCAATCTGCGTATCTTGCAAAAATTTTGCGTAATTACCAGATAAACTTTGAGCAATCCTTAAAGCATCTTCATTTGAAATATTTGGTATTGCCTGTTTTATTTGCTCGACGGCATTTTCATCAAAATCAGAAGCAATAATTGCATCGTAGTAATCTTGTATTTCTGCATCTGCATCTCTTTGTGTAAGAGGAAACCCAGAAGCTCCAGATCCAACCGGCGGGACATAATTCTTTTGTGCCCTCGCGGCATTAATTGCAAGAGACTTACCTGCGTTCTCTAATGCCTTTACTACGTCATCACCACGGGCAGCGGCAGTTGCTGCGACACCTGCTGCGTTACTAGCAAATGTCTCCAGCCCGTTTAAACTTTTAGGATCTATTCTGCCTGTAATAAAGTTCTTGGCTTCTTCTGAAGCAAAGTTTCCAACAATGCTATAAGCAATGTTTTCACCAATGTTGGATGGGTCTGAAATGGTAGAGGCAAGTCCACTGGTCACGCCGCTTGCAATGATTTTCTCTGTTTGATCTACAGACAGATTAGAAATCCTTGCTAACTCTTTAATGTTGGCTTCCCCTGTTGCTCCACCCCCCATAACGGTTTTTGCAATGTCAGAGGTATTGGCTGAAACAGCGCCGCTTACCAATCCAGCTTGCATAGCCTTGCTTACATCACCACCCGTAAGCGCAGCCATGCCGCCATTCATGATGGAGCTTGTGAGCGCAGATATACCGGTTTGACCGACAACCTGACCTAAAGTGATCGCAGTTGCTGGAGCGCCTACTGTAAATGCGGTAGGAGCAACTGCTGCTGCTGTACCAACTTGAATACCACTTAATGCAGATGAAAGAGCTTGACCAAGTTGCGGGGCAAATACCAAAGAAGCAATTTGGATTACAGGGGCAAGTTCGGCAAGCTGTCCTCTCCATCCCGCATGGCTAACGCCCACCGCATCAAAATAGTTGGCAGCAAGTTGACCATCAGGTTTGGTAACAGGAACTAGGTTACCGCTACCGTCTGCTTTAAACAAAATAGCAGCATGAGGGGCTTTTTGATTGGCTCCTGCACCAGTCCTATCAAGCGCATTGGCAACAACGTAAAAATCCTTAGTTGCATCATTGATAGCGTTGTACTTTTCCTCATTAGTCTTAAGACCAGATATATCAACGCCAGCTTGTTCTGCCGCCTTTTTAAAGTCTCCGGTGTAAGAAACCCCGCCACCATATGCCTGCGTTTTTTCAAGACCAAAGATTGCCGCACCACGGGCAACAGAAGATCCGTCAGACTTTACGTTCCAACCAAACGCATTGTAGTTGTCTCGATATTGATCTTTGTTAAGGGTGTCGCTCTTGTATTTATTAAGCACAGAATCCAGCGCACCCTGATCAAGCAGTGGAAGTCCTGTGCTTTGGTCAATGTTTGTAAAGTAATCAGGATTGGCTTTGGGCAGATTAACCGTAGGAATATTCGCCATTTTCAGAGGATCAATCTCTGAAATCATGGATGTTACTGGCTTAATAAGATCATCAAGCTTGGTGTTTTTAACGGCAGTCTGTATCTGACCCAGAAGAGTCTGTACTGACTTGGCATCAGCAAACTTGGTAACATCGCCAAGACTACCCCTGATATTGTCAATGTAGCTACCGACATTGTTAATCGCTTCGTTGCGCTGGTCTACCAATGGCTGGATAGAATCCATGACCGCTTGATACTTGTTTTGTGCGGTATCAAACGCAGTATTGGCTTTGTCAAATGCAGCCTGCGCAGGTTTGATTGTGCCGTTTTGATAGGCTCTTTCAGCCGCAGCACGAGCGTTATCCAAGGCAGTCATAGAAGTGTTGTAAGTTTTCTCTGCTGACGTAATGGATGCTTGAGCCGTTTTCTCAGCGGCTTGACGAGCTTTGTCTACGTTAGTTTGAGACGCAGAAAAAATCTTATCTAAGTTTTGCAGATTGCTTTCTGCGGCTCTTTCAGCAGCTTCTCTTGCTCTGTCCAGAGCTTGATTAGCCCTATCTAAGTTTGTATTTGCAGAATTTAGAGTTCTCTCAAGAGAAGCCCTATTCTTATCATTTGCGTTATCAAGATTGCGTTGAGCTGTGTCTCTTGCTTTTTCAGCATTAGAAACATTGTTTAAAGCTGACTTGTAGCCCGAATTGTTATTTACATATTGACCTGAATCTTTGTAATTACGGAATTCATTTAACTTTTTTTCTGCTGCCTGCATAGCAGTTACAGCATTTTTATAAGATGAATTGTCGTTTAAGAACTTTCCAGAATCTAAAAATTCACGGGCATTGTTAAGCGCCTTTTCTGCGGCAGTAGAAGCTTTCTGTGCGTTTGTATAGCCAGAATTCTTTGTTAGGTAAGATTGATCATCAAACGCAGCCTGAAGACTTTCTAATTTGGAACGGGCAGCATCTAAAGCTTTTTGGGCAGTAGTAACTGCCGTTTGGCTAGGCTTGGTGCTGGCTTGGGCATCGGTGTACTTTTTCTGCGCAGCAGTGACCGCAGCAATAGCTTTTTGTACATCTGCCAGTTTGACGGCGGTATATGCCATGTTTAAACCTATTGCGTTAAGTCATAGAAAGAGATCGACCCAAGTCCACTGCCCTTGGTCGCACCGTCTACTGTTCTAACTGCCAGCGTGTAAATGTCGCTCACACTGGTTAATGACACGCCTAGCTGCAAGTCCCAGTTATATCCCGTTGGCGCACTGGTTTGCGAAACCCCGCCGCTTCCCGTGCTGGTCACGTAATCTGTTTGCACAATACTTCCTGTGGCAGAAATTGCTGTAGCGGCAATATCGTATTCAACATTGCTGTCTGAAGGAACCGTAGCAGCCCATGTTGCTCCCGTTAAGGTTGGGTTCTTTAACAGAACCACCTCATAGTTCTGGGAAGTCAGGGGTAGAAACTGAACACGATTTGGCAATACAACCGCACCTGTTCTGCCAGAGGCAAGACGAATCGACACAATCGGGTAGAAGGTTGCCGCTGTATCAATGTTGGAAAACGCTGTTGTGCGTCGCGCTACATGGTCAATCGATGTCTGCTCAAAACCACCCTCAGAAACCACCGAGCAGCAAATAGACTTCATTGAAGCCGCTATTGCTGAAGAGCTTGTGATCTCATATCTAATAGGCAAAATCGCCGTGGTCATGTAAACGGATGTGATGTCGTTGGCATTATTGAATGTATGGCAAACGATGTACTCGCCGTTGATAATAAAGCCGCAACGAACAGACCCTACGCCCAACCACTCAAAGTCCATCCACAGAATCTGTGCCTTGGAAGGATCTAGCGTGTAACCGCTTGCACCTGTGCCGTCTAGCTTGTCGCCATTCCAATCATCTTGATTGACCGTGCGTATATCGCTAGGGGTTCCCGGATTTGGGGTAGAGCTTGAACGCAAGACAAACGAATACACACCATCCACACGTTGGAAGAACACCCCGTTCTGAGTGTTGAAGTAGCCCACACGCTGCGTAAGATTTGTACTGGCGTTCCCATCCATTACAAAGGTGGCAAGAATTAATAAGCCTTTTCCGGGCTGGTAGGGGAAACTCCGATAAGACTGCCTGACAACAGATCCGACACCTACGCCGGTCACCTGCATCTGCACCGCTGCTTCATTAGAAAGGAAGGAAGTTGTGCCTGTCCCGGTTGTAGCTATATCAAATTGATTGTCAGCCGCGTATCTGTTCTGGCTGTCAAACAGGGTGTATGGCTGACTTACTCGAAGCCGCCCAAAGGCATCCGTATTGGTGCCCCCGATTGAGATGGGTAGTGTCGATGAGTTAGCCATAAGCTGCGCCAAAAAGTTATCAAGTGTATTAAAGTACAAACGCAGAATACTGTTTAGCTGGTTGTGATATTCCCGGCTGTATTCATTTGGCGCAAACGGCAATGCAGGAGCCTTGGTGGAATAAAGTTCCACTGATTCCGTAGTAACAATTTGAGTACTCATCTGCGCCCATCAGGTCTAATGTCAAGTCGTGGGGAGCCTAGCTGCCATGCCACACCAATGTTGGTAGACCGAAGCTCTAGCGTCATCTGCCTGCCTCTGACCCGCGTGTAAATCTGTCCCGTGAACTCTTCTATAGGAATAGTCGCTGTCCTTGTAACCGAATGGCTGGCATAGCCGCCCACCGATGGCGGGGTGGTATATCCAGAGCCTGAATTCTTCAATGGCTTTAAATACATCGTCGCGGTTGGACTGTCGGCGGTCGATCCCACAAAGGTAATGTCTGGCAGAACCCTCCAAACAAAGGAGAAGTTGTGCCCGTCATCCAAATCAAACTGCGCAGAATTAATGTATGCCTCAATAGGCTGCGTTGAGCTTGTCTCTTTATTATCGTTGCCGATCTCGTGGATTACAGTATTGTTAATATAGGTGGTTGCCAACGGTCCCTGCTGATATGGGGAGTCAAGCCACGCTGTTCTTCCAAGGTCGCCGTAGTACCAGATGTCTTCTACGTAGTTGTAAACGACGTACCGGTCAATCACGGTTGATCCTGATGTGCAGTAGAACCACCAGACTTCATTGAAGCCTTCATTGGTTCCGGCAAATATCTGGTCTGCCTGATCTAGATTAATGTCGCTGTAAATGAACTTCCTGAGGTCGCATCGCAGGGTCTGTACGCGACCGTCGTATTTATAGAACTTATCCACACCCATCCAGAAAGCCACGCCGCTGGCTAATGCCGTAGCGTTTTGCCCGATGATGGAGAGGTTGTCGCCAAGTAATTGGGTACCCCAGACAATCGGAGGATTAAGGTATTGCAAGGAATACAACGATGTGTCTGTCCAGACCAGAATTTCCTGTCGGCTCTGGAGAACAGTAACAATTTGAGATCCATGAGAAAGCCTGACACTACCTGCCTGATTGGTCGCAGAGGGAGTCCAGTTTGTGACGCTCTCTTGGTCAGACCACCTGATCAACATAGGATCAAAGGTTGTCCCAAGATAATCATTTGAGCCAAAGCAGAAGGTGAACCGGCTAATGTCTGAGACCGTCAGATAGTTTTGCTTGAGCGGGACATTAGACGCGCCGCTCATGTCCTCTACGGCAATCGCTCTGGTAGAGATTCTCTGGGTTCCAGATTGACTTCCGGATGTATTGATAGGCGTTCCACCTGCCGTGGCGGCTAGGTTACAGGTTACCCCGGAGGCATTGACCACATAATAGACAACCCCCGGTAAAAGCCCTGTAGGAAGACTTCCCGTGGTCGTTAGGGTAATTGCCATGCCATCGGTTAAAACCGATCCTGTCGTCATCACCGCAGGGCTGGCGATGGTAATAGAAGCCGTTGTGCCAAAGACACCAACGCTGGCATCCCAGTAATAGAGCTTGCCGTTCCGTGGTCCAAAAACAAGGTCTTCACCAAAGTTTGTCTGGCTCCAAAGCCTCAATGCTTGATTAGAAGTAGTCCCAATCCCCCACTCGCCAAAGCCCCATTCCCCAGCGCCCCAGCCGGTAATAGGCACAGCAATCTCTGAACCAATGTTGATTTGGTAAACAGCCTGAACTGTGCCGCCGCCATTGGTCACCGTGGAAGTTGCCTTGGCGGTAACTGTGTGAGATCCAGCCTGAGAGCTGCCGATTGCAGAGATAGCCGTGCCGCCAGAAGTCGCCGCTAGGTTAAACGTATAGCTTGATGTGTTTACAACGTAATACGTCGTTCCGGCAACAAACGGAGGCGGGAGAGACCCGGTAGTAGATAAAACGACCGGAGTGTTGTTGGCTAGTTTAAACGATGCTGTGAACACAGCAGGACTTGCTGCCGTAATCACCACATCCGAAGACATTGCTATGGTGTAGTCGTTCCCGCTAATGGAAAGGATTTCATGTTCGCCAAGAATGGTCAGGTTTCCTGTTGCGGAACTCCCATAGAAAGTTACGAAGTCGCCAACTTGATACCCGCCATTACCATCGGTAACGGTGATAGTTGAAGAGCCATTGGTGGTATCAAAGGGATTGGTCAGCGTGACAGATTCCCGAATGGGCGTAATGTCGTAATATTCCCCGCCCTGAGAGATGTAAAACTTCTTGTTCGTGCCAAGGCTTATTAGATTGGTGCTGTTTAAAGTTGACCAGTTCCACAAAGACCGGCAGACACCGTCAAAAGTGTTCTCAGAAATTCTTTCCCAGCCACCTATTTTCTCAGGTGTGCCTTGGCGAAACCGGACCTTGTCACAGTCATACCAACCATTCTCATTGGTATATCGTGTGTTTTCCCTGTTTACACCTGCCTTGAAAAGAAGTTTCTTTAATGGCATTTTATTTCACCGATTCGTATTGGGCGTAGCATTGCTTGAGGGCTGCTCTGAGTTCGTCGGCTTCTCTGGCGACCCTGACAAGAAATTCTCCATCCTCTCTGTAAAGCTCTTTGCCGGTACATCCACCTTGTTTAGCGCCGGAAGTACTGGACACGGAACCATCAGTGGGGCGGGCTTGGCGGTCGCGCAAGCCGTTAGCCAAAGCGGTAGCACGAGCATTAAGATTCTTGAGTTCACGGTCTTTTTCCTGCCTGATATTGTTCGCAGCCTGTTGCCAATTCTGCTCTTTTTCCCTAGCTTTCTCAACCTCTGCGGTGTATAGGGCTAGGGAGTCCGCTCTCTCTTTGTCCCACTGCTGTTGGACATAAGCCTGACCTGATTCATCCCCTTTGTAATAGCCGGTGCTAAACGCCGCAATCACGGCTAATACAACGCCAAGGATGACCCAAGGGTTCATCATTTCTTAGGGGGCACAGCGGTGCCATCAAGCTTCTTGTGAACCTTAATCTTTTTGCAAACCTCTACCTCTTTGCCCTTCTTTACTTCCTTGGTGCAGACTTCTTTGATCTCACCGCCAGCCCAGCTTAAGTTTACAGTCAGGGTCAAAAGAGTTAACAGTGCAATTTTGATAAGCTTCATTATTCGATCTCCGGATGCGGTGGTTGTACTGGGGCTGGTTTACCTTTGTAGCCTTGTTGAACTGGCGGCGCAGAGCTTACGGGGTCAAGGGTTGGCTCTTGGCGCTTAGATATAGGCATGGGCTTGTCCTCGCGCTCTTCCTTGGTCGAGAGATTGGGAGGCACAAACTGTGGCAGAGCATCTTTGCCTTTAACTGCCAAGAGAGTTGCTAATGATCCAAGGATGTACTTGGACATGTCGGACAGGATCAGGAAAAACTGTTTGTCCGCAGGTGCCATGCCGTTCATGGGTTGCGTTACAAAAACGACACTATAAAGGCTGACCCCCACCATGATGACCACAGTGCAGCAAAAGGTAAACGCGATGCAGAACTTAATTACTGCATCGTGCTGCTCCTGCGTCATTGCAAGAAACTGGCTTATCAACTTTAACGGGTTCATCCTTCATTTCCTCCGGTTTCATAAGCTGGTCTGGGCAGGTTCCTGTCACTGCGCAGTAGGGTCGTTTACACTCTTTGTTTTCCCAGTTATCAGGGTCTTGGCAGGGGTATCTGAACCGCTCGCACCCCAGTAGGCTAAATACCAAGAATACGGCGAATACGCGCATGTTGAAGCTCCCTATCATCCATACCTTTGGTTCCACCATTGATCTTCTTGGTCAGGGTAAGAAAATCCCCGGAATCGGCATAGTTGTTTAAATTGTTGCTCTCCCAGAACCAGCAGGCTGACTGGGCTGCTCCCTCGAAGGTCTGTAAGTATTCTGCCGCTTCTTCAGGAGTGATCTCCAAGCTCATCGCAAACCGGGTCATATTGTCTTTGCCGGTCAATTGGATCAGACCTTTTCCGGCAAATTTCCAACCCTCGCCAGACTCCTCTGGACCATTTCCCATACGGTTTGCATAGACCCTGTTGGCGATGGCGCGGGGGTTACGCTCGTACTTTTGAGCCGTTGCCATGTCTGGGAAATACTTGGGGAACGTCTTGAGAAGCCCTGAGGCTTTGTAGTTCAGGTTCTCAGAGAGGTATACGAACCCGCCAGACTCATGATGGCACTGCGCCATGAAGGCAGCGACACGAACCGGCGTGTTGATGTCGTAGTCGTTTAAAAGGGTTGCTCCGTTTAACTCTTTCTGCGGAGCGAACAAGGCATCGTGCCACTGCTCAGGGTACTTGGTATGGGGCGCAAACTCTTTGAACTGTTTAATGGTAAGCATTTTTGTTTGCTATATTAACTTTGAGTTTTTTGAATTTACATTTACTTTTTCTATATTATTTTTTTTATACGCCATCAGTTTTTTAAGTTCTTCAATATGATCTGAACCAACAAAGTAAACTCCTTTGTCTCTTGATAACAGCCACATATCTCGATATTTATTTGCTTTGTCAGCCATTTTTCTTGCCGACGTATTTCCAGAATCCCACATTTCTTTTTCGCCATCTTTTATAAAAGAAATAACATTATCAGGTGTTGCTTGTAATTTGCTGCGTTTTAAAAAATTTCCACCCATAGATGATAAAAACGCACGGAGATCATTTGCATCAAATCTTTTATTTCTAAAATACCCAAACTCTTTTTGAGCATTTAATATCCTGTCAAATATTGTTCCATCACCAACCAAAACTTTGTGTTGTTTATTAACATCCGTATTTGTAAAAATAACAAACAAAAACTCTTTGGGGTAACCTTTTACAAAGTTTGCAAGTTTGTCATCCCAAGAGCCTATATAAGAAACACTTTTTATCTTATCTTTACCATCACCCTCATACCATGCGCCGTATCTTTTAATAAGGTTTTTAATTTTTTCTGGCAAAACTATATCGTGTCCGTGCTTTTGACCAACAAAAATTAAATCATCCCGAGCCACAAAAATAGACATCATTCACCCAGTAAAATCTTTGCACGTAACTCCCGGCTCTTGCGGGTTTCCTCTTTCATAAGCTTGTACTGCTCTGCCGCCAAGTCCGTCATGGCTTTCATGTCTGCATATGCCATGCCAAGCAGGGGTATGGCAAGCACAAACGTCAAAGCCATGATGGCGAGACAGATGACCACAACAACTGATACGTCTGACTCGTCCTTATTAGAATTAGAACGCCCCACATCCACGCTACTACGAACAGAACTGCCCCAATCCATGTTGTTAGAGCTTTGATTTGATTTATTGCCCTTCTGCGTCGCCATAATATGATTTGTGTTTTTCTCATTTCTTCAGCGAGGGCTTGGTTTTGTTCCTGAACAATCTGCTGCCACATACGCTCAAAACGAGTCCACACATCCCCCAATTCTGGCGGGGTGTTATACACCATCATTTCCCGCACAGTTGCTAACATTGCATCTAACTGCGTTCTGATTCTAATTCTACGTAGCGCTCTGATCGCTACGGATTCATTGCCTTTGTACAGCTTCTTGGCGTTCCCTTCTTCTTCTATGAACGCCTGCATTAACTTTTCGTACTCCCCAACAAATACCGCAAGGTGATCCCATACATCGTTTAAAGCATCGTTTGGGTGAGAGTTTGCTACCTTCTGGACTCTCTTTACCTCTTCGTTGTATTGCCTCGTTTGCTCTGGGCTTGGAGAGGTAATCTTGTGGTATTGATCTTTTAAGTCTTTAAGAACATCTCCTACCTCTCCTGCCGTTGACTTAACTTCTTTGTAAAAAGCTATGCCGCGCTTGGCTAGATCTATCGCAGTTGTTGCTGCCTTGAAACACGCTGCAATGGTGATCGGGTCCACATTGGCCTCTCCTTACTGATCCTGCCACTGCGAAGTCTGCGGTGTAAAGTTTGCGGTATAACGAGCGTAACCTGCCGTTACTCTAATATCGTCCATATACCCATCAAAGTCTGAGCTATTGTCATAAAATGCGCCAAAAGTTGCCCTTGTTTGTTGAATGCTATATGTATAACTTGCACTTGTTGCTTCAACATTTCCATTAATAAAAAGTCTTAAATTATTTGATGAATCTCTTGTAACAGCAATATGAACCCAAGTTCCAGTTGAAACATTATTTGTTGATGAAACGTTACTTGTATTAATGTTATAAAAAACAAGTTTTCCAGAAGTGACTCTTAAACTACTTCTGTCTGCTGCTGCATTAGTAAATTGGGACCAAATTAATTCGTCAGTTGTTGAGTTAAGGTATATCCATGCCTCAATAGTAAATTGGCCTGTTGCTGGCACTACTGGATTTACTGTATATAACCAATCATCAACATTATCAAATAAAATAGAACTTCCTCCCCATTTACTTTGCGCTGTGCTTATCTGAGCATTACCAACAGTCTCCAGCACGTTCTTGCCAGTGGCATCAATGATGCCGCCGTTGGTGAAGTTAAGCAGTGTATTAGTGTTGGTTATGTTTGTAGGGGGTGCAGTAGGAACGGTGATTGTGGTGTTGCTATAGCCATAAACATCCGTACCGTTAACTATTCTAAAACCTGATACATACCCGTTGAACGTAACACCGAATGCTTCACCAATGTATCCTAGATTAAAAGCAGCAGTAATTGCGCTTAAACTAGCGCATGTCCCTGTACCAACTCTAACACCATCAATAAACATGGCTGTCTGATTGGTGCCCGTGCCCCCTCTAGCAATAACTATATGTTGCCATGCATTTACTTTAATATATGTAGTTCTGGATACACTTATAACCGCTCCAGAAACTGACCCTGTTTCAAACACAAAATTACCGGAATTGTCGCCGTACAGCAGCATTTTTGGATTTGTTCCACCGCCATTATCCTGACCCCAATAATTAACATTTGCAGCAGAAGATGTTACATAGAACCAACCTTCAATCGTGAACGCATTCGTTGAAAAATTTATGTTTGATTTAGTTAAGTAGTCACCACTTCCATCAAAGTACCCACTGCCGCCTATAGTCTCTGGCGTGTATGCAACAACCGGGTAGAACGGGCTGAAGGCTTGGACGGAGGGGGTGCCGTTGACCGTGATGGCGAATGCGTTTGTGCTGTTGTCGATGAAACGGTTTGACTGACAGGTGAGCAGTGCAGTGCCGGAGATTGCCGTCAGTGGGGTCGTGCTTGGCGTGAAGTTGCTGGTGTAAACGCGACTTCCCTTTACCACGCGAAGATTGCTGATGTAACCGTTTAAGAAGTTGTTTGTACCTCCACCGCCTCCGGTAGAGAAATTCCCCATTATGTTGTTGGCGTACCCAGTATTGTTACCAATAGCCGTAATTGAGGCCGTGGCAGTGGAAACGCCATTTAAATACAAAGTAACCGACGTGCCAGCCGTAACAACAGCAGCAACATGGAACCATTGGTTAATTGGAACACTGGCTAACGGGATAGTTGCGGCACTCGCACCAGGGCCGTAAAAATTTAGGCCGCTTGAATCAGCAAAAAATGCCCAGTTTGCTGCGTATACGCCACCCACGAACCCGGTACCCTGCACTATGATAGGTTGAGTGGAACCCGGTCCACCCGGAGTTGCATTCAAATAAAGCCAGCACTCAATCGTGGAATCAACGCCGTTCAACAAGAGATTTGCGTTGTACGGCGTGCTTAGATACGAGTTTGTTCCATTCCCGTTATTACTCCACCCCGTCTGCGAGAACGGCGAGAACGTACCCTGCGTCGTGTTGCCGTTGCGGGTGATGCTGAAGTTGTTGGACGAGCTATCTAGGAACGTGTTGTTCTGCGCTCCGTTCGTGCCATTACCGTGAAGCAGCAGTGTCGTGTTCTGGAAGTACGGGTCGTACATGTTCCACCGACGAGTCTGCCGGGCTTGTATAGCATCAGACACTGACCATATGCCGGGGGTCGATGCTCCCAGTGCGGGGTTGTAAGCTGTGTACCCGGTGAAAGGCGTGAACGTGCTGACCTTGGCATCGCCATAAGATGTTATGGCAAAAGCGTTGCTGCTCTGGTCTACGATAGCCGGTGAGTTGCAGGTCAGCAGTTGTGTATTCGTAATATTGAACAACTGCGTTGGTACATTGATTGTGGTTTGCGTAGGGTCATATACAGCCGCAGTGACGTACCTTGCATTTGCCATGTACCCCGGAAAATACCTCGTAGCGCCACTACTTGCGCGACCAAGAGATTTCACATTTCCGTAGTTGTATGTATCAGTTCTTGTTCCAGTCGATGACCTGACACCGTTCAAAAATACAGTGGTTACTCCACTAGCATTTCTTACAACTGCTATGTGGTTCCAAGTATTCAATGACATTGTTGCAACCGTGTAAGAGTCTGCACTGACACCATAACGATCAATGTTTACATTTGTGCTGCTTGTTATGTTTATGTTCAACCCGCCATTTACGGTTGAATCAGGCCCAATCAAACATATTTGGTTGTCAGGTGATGCAGTAAAACTTGAAACATTGAACCAACATTCAAATGTATATGCAGCAGTTCCAACTGTAGAACCAGACCAAGTTAAATAATCTCCTGTCCCATCAAAAAAGACAGAGTACCCAGCCGCAGCACCTGAAGTAATTATTCCACCGGGATATTTGTTGCTCATGTCCTATCCTTATTGCCTTGGCAGTGCCACGCTGGGCGGGATGAAGTTCTGTGTGTAACGGGCGATGCCTTTGGTGATGCGAAGGTCGTCGATGTAGCCGTTAAGATACGCGCTCGGGATATAATTACTTCCAATATATGGATTAGACGCACTCAAAAGATTTGTTGTCATTGTCGCGCTAGCTTCCTGTACTCCATTAACAAAGTATTTCACCGTGCTTCCAGACCTAGCAAGAGCAATGTGATACCACTGTCCAGTAGACAATGATTTGCCAGACAATACCGTAGTAGACCCAACATACAACCGCAGGGTAGGGTCGTAATCAAATAGTATGTAATCACCGGCAGAGCCCGGTCTACAATCGATGAACGTTTGTGCTGTTGTAGCATTTAAGTACAGCCAAAACTCGACGGTAAAATCTCCCGTGCCGAAGTTAAAAATATTGCCGCTGTTTGGTCTTAAATAATCCCCATTCCCATCAAAGTACATCGACCCTGAGCCATACTTCACGACACTGGTGCTTACCTGTGCGTTGCCGACTGTCTCCAAATCGTTCTTCATCGTGCCGTCGTAGATACCGGCGTTGGTGAAGTTGAGGAGGAGCGAAGTATTGGTGATTGCAGTAGGTGGTGCTGTTGGAATTGTATAAGTAGCCCCAGAGTACTGCGCTGTACCTTTTAATATCCTGAACCCAGAGATATATCCACCATTAGAGTATGAACCAGTATTATCTGTCCCAATATAAACTATCGGATTAGTAGAATAGTTAGTGGTGTCGGTTCTTTGATAGACACGCGACCCGTTTAAAAATATAGAAACATTATTTGTTCCGCTGCCAGAACGCACATATGCAAAGTGATTCCACGCCCCCAAAACAAAAGCTGAAGATGCCAATATGTCAAGCGTAGAACCGTTATTTACGTAAAGGCTGCTTGAGCTTACATAAGCGCCGATAGCTTGCGTGCCAGATGGTCGCATATCAAAAATATATCGAGCGCCCGTTAAAGCAGTATTAAACCAACATTCAATAGTGAAGTCCCCAGTCCCCATTGCATAAGCGGCATTTGCGGGCGCAGTAACATAATCCCCCGTCCCATCAAAATACCCAGACCCACCTATCACGCTCGATGTCCACTGATACTGTGGGGCGAACGGAGAGAAGGCTTGGACGGAGGGAGAGCCGTTTATAGTAAACGTTGAAGCCGTAGCCGAGTTATCAACAAACCTGTTATTTTGGCAGGAAAGAAGAACGCAGCTAGATGCGCCTTGGCTCGTTGTTGTAAAAGGCGCGTTTGAAGGCATAAAGCCGGAAGTATAAACTGCGGCTTTACATACCCGAACGTTAGACATGTAACCTTTAAAGCTCCAGTCTGACCCGCCAGAACTGGAGGAAGCAATACGAAAAGGCTGCGTTGCAGACCAGTTAGTAGCATCTGTGGCAGTACCAGCTAAAACACCGTTTATGTAAAAAGCAAGTCCGTTTGTCGATGTTGATGTTCTTACAATTGCTAGGTGCTGCCACGTATTTAAAGTCAGTGCGCCCGTCGAGGTAGCCACATTAGAACCACCCGATGCAGCTATGGTTATGGTGCCCGTTGAGTTAATGTTTATTTGAATAGGGCCACCAACAGCAGGGCACCCGAAGATAAAAGGAACCACTCCGGCAGTAAATGACTCAGGGTATATCCAACACTCTAGCGTGTACGCGCCGGTTCCAAAATTTGATACTGCTGTAGAAGAAGTTTCAAGGTGGCTGGTGCCAGTAAAATAATTCCCCCACGCACCCGGCTGCAAACTAAAAGGCGTGAACGCACCCTGAGTAGTATTGCCGTTCCTAGTAATCGTGAAGTTGTTGGTAGACGAGTCTAAGAACGTGTTGTTCTGTGAACCGTTGGCGATGTTGTCAGCTTGAAGCAGCAACGTGCTGTAGTCAAACAGAGGGTCTGTAGCCCACTGCCCTGTAGTAATAGCCTGTGCCTGCTGCTGTAGCGTAAATACGCCCTGATACTGGACAGTATTCGGGCTGGTCGTGATATTCGATGCAAGCGGGTTATAGCCCGGCTTGTTGATGTTGCCCAGATAACGCAGGCCCATGCTTTACTCCAATGCAGAAATGTCAGCAGATGTCATCGCTGGTATTTGTTCGCTGCTCAGTACAACCTCGGGCTCACTGGCAGCAGGCTCCTGCGGCACTTCTTCGACCACAGGCAGAGCGTGCTCCACCCACCTCTCTTCAGACTGGCTCCACGAATACTTGAACCCTTCCTTCACCGGCATAGGATCGCGCACAACCCAGCCCGGTGGATACCACCAGACAACTTCCTTGCCTTCAGGGGCAACAGGCGGCTCCTCGACTTCAATCCAGCCTTCAGTGCCGTCCGTGTAGGGATACGGGATAGAACCGTTTTTGCTGTAAAGCATGTTTCACCTATTAGGTAATAGCTTCAAAGGTTGCCGTGAAGGTCAGGGCAGATGCAGTACCGGAATATGCAGCAACAGACTGGTTCTCCGTGATGTACAGAGAATTGGTCTTGTCCACAATCACCAGCGTCGCATTAGGTGGCACCGAAATCTGGTAAGCCGGGTAAGTAACCACCGTGGCTGAACCAAACGTGGCGTTGTTGCCCACTGCAATCGTAGCTGTCGCTGCACTGGAAGTCGTGTTCGCCGCAGTGATTGAAGTCACACGGTTGACCGTATTCGCAGCTGGAGTCAAACCAGTTAGGGAAGTCGTACCGTTGTACGTCCACGAAGTCGTGGCTGTAGCAGCAGACGAAGGGATAACGTACGCGGTATTACCGTAAATTGCCGTTACGTTAACGATGTTAGGATTTGCCATCTTGATAACTCCTTAGAAGCCAAAAATAAGGGACATAGCTATGGCTTTCCCTGTTGAAATACCACCACTTGATGCGCCCCATACAGGAACACCACCTGTTACCGTGAGAACCTGACCCGATGAACCAATTGACAGCTTGCTCAAAGTGTTAGTTGCAGAGGCATACAGAAGGTCACCAGTGGTATAGGTACTCTGTGCAGTACCGCCGTTCGTAGCCGGTAAAGTGCCCGTGACACCTGTTGAAAGAGGTAGACCTGTGGCATTCGTCAGGGTTCCAGAGCTTGGTGTACCCAAAGCTCCACCATTAACAACAACCGATCCTGCGCTGCCGACGTTGACCCCCAGAGCCGTCGTGACACCTGTGCCTGTCGTGATTGTCGAGGGGGCTACACCTGCACCGCCACCCACAACCAGCGCACTTGCTGCCAGCGCACCAGAGCTTGCAAGGGTTCCACTAGCTGAGTAGTACAGGACACCGCCAGAAGTGCCAGAGCCAATGCCCGTGCCGCCCGAAGCCACCGGGAGGGCTGCTCCCAGTGTCATGGAGGATGCGTATGTGGTCACATCAACGACGTTCGTGCCATCGTTGTAGACCATCATGGTCTTGCCTGTCGGTACAGCGATGCCGGTGCCGGTGGAGTTCTTGACTGTGACTGTATCGGCGACACCGTTGTAAACGATGTAAGCCTTCTCAATGGCAGGGACGATTAGGTTTCTTGCCCCGCCCGACGTTCCCGTCAGGTTTAAACGGAAGTTACGCGCCGTCTGAGAAGCGTTGGTATCCGTTAGAGTCAGGGTAACGTCCGCGCTGGCAAAGGTAACGTCAGCAGACCCGACGATTGCCTCCTCAAGCGCAGTGCCCAAGTTCGTGTTGGTTGTGATACCCCACGTACCTGACTGCTCACCAGTGGCAATCAGTTCAATTTTTAGATTGCTGTATGTACTAGACATGTTCTTTCCTTATGCCGCTTGAATTTCGACCCAATTAGGATCTTGGTAGTTGCCAATCGCAGACCAGTTTGGATTTTGCGTATTACTAACTACCGTCCATCCACCTATTACTACCGACCCTATCTGCCCCGTGCCAGATACGCCAGTTACTACTACGCTATCGTCAGTCTTAAAGGAGACTGTGCCTATTGCTCCTGTTCCAGAAACCCCTGTTGGAGTTTTCTGTGGTGTTGGGCGAACCGTTCCTGTAGAACCTGTGCCTCCAACACCGGTAACCTCAACTGCTGTTCCAAAGAATGGCGTTACCTGACCTACCGCCCCGACCCCGCCAACCCCTGTCGCAACAAAGGTTGAGCTAATCGAGAATGAAACCGAACCAATTGATCCTGTTCCGTTTACACCAACCGCCGTGATGCTAACTTGGCGGGTTACCGTTCCAACCGATCCAGTTCCGGATACTCCGGTAACAGGATAAATAAGCCCAGACGAAACAGTTACATTTCCTACTGCTCCGACACCTCCAACACCAATCGGTATGACATAGTCATTAACCTGTACAGAGAAGTTGCCAATCTGACCAACTCCCTGCACACCCGTGGTGGTGAAGGATATAAACGGGGTGATTGTTCCAACCTGACCCGTTCCTTCGACCCCAACCGGGATCACAATGTCCCCTGTTGTTGTAGTTACGTTCCCTACATTGCCCGTACCGGAAACGCCGGTAATCGATGGGCTTACAACTAGAGTGACACTGCCTACACTGCCTGTTCCTGATACTCCTGTTGGGGTGACAATCTTGGCTTCAATGATGCCGCCCCAACCATTCTCACCCCATGTGCCGATACCCCATCCTGATGTATTGGTCGTAGGAATACCGCCCCAAGTGGCATCCCCCCACGCACCTTCACCCCAAGCCTTGACAAGGTTTGGCACATTCTCTTCCTATTAGGCAATACGAATAATTGCAGTTGCTGCCGCAGGAGCCGGGAATTGAATCTGGAAGTCGCCCGAACTCACCTGCTGGTCACCACCAAAATTCAACACTGCGCAGGCAGGATCACCAGTGGCGCTATCGTTGTAAATGATTGCTCCAGAAGTGGTAAATGTCGCACCACTCCATGTAGTGTTATCAAAGTCACAAACAGCAGTCGTGCCGTCTGCAACCGGCGTAACTGATGTCAACGTGTTGCCACCCGTGGTGTAACCGTTTCCATTAGACAACTCATCCGAATTGCCCGTCAGATTGGTGTAGCTAGTCGTAGCTGCGCCGTAAGTTCCTGTAATAGATGCCGTAGCCTTGCCAAGAGCAATCTTGAAGGTGTTTCCAGTAGAGGCTGTGAAATTGTGTACCGCCTTCAGGATTTCCACCTTGAACGAGGTCGGCATTGCTGTAGTAAATCCGGGCATGTTAATTCTCCAAAAGTTTTACCAATTCAGGGTGCCCCGCTTCACGAAGGCGATTTGCCAGTGTGGTGTTATGCGAGGCAACTGCCTGACGCATATACCGCACCAATACTGCTCGGATCTGGCTCTTGAACGCTTCCGCTTGGTCTCGGATAACGGGATGAGAGCTTTCCCCAACATAAACAATTTTCTCTAGCGCCATTTCTGCGACTTCCTCTGGAGTAAACCCTCGACCAGAGACTGAAACAGCCTTAATTTCTCCCAAAAGAACGCCGCCAGAGCTAGAGATCATAATTAATATGTACTTCTTATTAATGCTTCCGTTGCTGTATTCGGAGGCATGGTTATCAAAAAGGTCGTCGTGGATGTCTTATCAGACCCAAAATCAAGCACCGCTATCGACTTGTTGCCCTTGCTTGCGTTGTAAATCAATGCACATCTAGCCGTTATAGCCCCTGTCCAAGACACATCTGGGAAATCTACGTATGCCGTTGTCCCAGAAGAAGACACAGAAACAGGAGAAAGGACAGATCCCCCTGCCACGTAATTGCCCCCACTTGCCTCGTTTGATGCCGTATAAACAGTCGTATCTGCGTTTAAATTTGCATCTGCTGTGTATAAGGCTATCTTTATGGTGTCAGTTGTCAAGTCATGAACGCCCTTGTACAACTCTTCCTTAAAGCTTGTGGTCTGTGTCTGGACGATGCTCATTAATTCACCTGCAATCTGACCTGACCATCACGATAAGCATCCATACGCTGCTTGCCATCTCCCAGATTCTTGAGAAGAGCAATCGACTGTGTATAACGATCCTCGTACAACCCTCTGTCTTCAGGCAGGACTTTCATATATGTCAACGCTTCCAACATCGTGGCATTGAACAGGGCTGAGTCAAAGTTGTCTCCAAGCCAAGTCGTGCCAGTTGCGTTGGTTACTGTGCCGACGGTTACCGTAAACCCTGATCCCAGACCACCAATATCTGCCGCGTCTGCGCTCAACACATCGTTAGTGACGTAATAACATCCACCGTCCACCAAGCTGACAGAAGTAATGACATTCCCGGAAATGATGATGTTGACCAGCGCACCGTACCCTGTGCCATTGGTCAAAGGCACATTGAAGTAGGTTCCGTTTGCGTATCCCGTTCCAGCATTGGTAATAGACAAGGTTGAAATCGGGCTTTGAACAATCGAATCCGGGTAGTAGTAATAATGCAGTTCTGCCCCATAGTTTGCATCAGGGGTAGGACCAACGATGAATGTCAGTTCATTAACATTCGATGAGACAGGACCAAACAGGGCGTAGTGTTTTGGCTTGCCGGTGTCTGATGGACCGGGATATGCCTCGCGGATAAAGTTCACATCCTTGTTCAGCAAATAGGAGTAATCCCCGCCGCCACTGGGATAGATTGCTAGGGAGTACACAGAGAGGAAGTCTGTCGGGCACTGGAGGTACTTGTTCCCGGACGTAAGTGTTCCCGTCACGTTCTTTCTCAGGTTTGCAATCTGCACCGTGTTGTAGATGCGCTGCTCTGCCTGACGTATGAACGTGTTTATGATTCGCGGGTTAGACGCATAGTCAAAATCGTTTTCCGCGTAATCCTGAACTGTGCTGACAAGGTCTGCGTAGTTCATTTATCACCCCATTGGACCACGCGCCATCACACCCTTGGTTGCTGCACCGGTGCCACGAATCTTGATGCCAGAGGTCTTGTCGGCTGGGTAGTTACCCTTGCTGATCGTGCCAACAGAAATGTCCATGTTGTCCATGACCTTCGCGCCGGACTCGGTATTGACCTTGGGTTTGGTTGCCTTACCAGACATATCATGGGGCGCGGCATAGGTTTTAGCCTGACCGACTTCCTTGCCACCCATTTTGTGACTGAACTTAGCCATTATCGACCCCTTCCGGTAGAACGCTGGTTCATGGCACGAGCCAAATTACGCCCATATTTCTTCATTTCTGAGCTTGTCACGCCGCCTTTGCTCATTTTATGCATACGTTTTTCATGCGCCTTGACTTCCTTATCGGCGATCTTCTTAACTTCTGACTTATCCATGTTTGCTCCTTATGTCACACTTACAGTCGCGTTTCCTACCAGCGCCTTAGACACCAGATTATTTGGTGTCAAAACGGCATCGTAATTTCTAGAACCACCAACCGGATACCAGCCCCATTGAATATCCCGTGAGCCACCTGTGGGGTATCCGGCATCTCCACCATTCGGGGCATCCTGTAGACCGTTTAAACCAGCGGTAAAGTAGGTCGTATCTGGACGCGGTTCCCGGACTGCTTGCGGATCATCCACTGGGTACATACCCAATTGCAACTGAGGATGATCAGGAGACCAGCACTCGTCACAAACTTTCAATTGGTACAACTTTGTTTTAACAACCTCATAACGAAGCTGCTTAAGTTTAAACCTAAAACCGCAAATATCACACTGGGCAATGCTCCATTTTCCAGAGGAATATCTGTTTCCCATCAGTAATAACTCCCACCAATGAAAGTTGCCCTTGGGACAAGTCTCAGAGCAGCTTTTTCCCGGTCTTCTCCTGCCGCCAGATTGAACTGTTCGTCATAGACAGCCTTCAACATATCCAGCCTTGATGCCATTTCTGGGATCTTCATGGCGATGTAATAAGCCAATCCTGCGACTAGGCATGGGTAGAACCTGAAGTTCATATCTGCCGTCTGGACACCGTTACCCGCATCCTGCACCCTGCGCAGTCTCCAGTAGGCAAGCGTGTAGGTCTGGGAGCCATCAGGCGTAGGCCAGACAGTAACGGCTGGAAGCTGCGGCGCATAGACCGTTGTGCCAGTGGTATGGGATGCGGCGGTTGTGTTGTTCTGACCACGGAATATATTCATCAGGACGTTGCCAGAAATATAACCGTAGTAGATGTCTTCACTGTCAATCCGGATGTATCCACTTGAGGCTAAGTTATTTGTGGAACTTAGGGTGATCGTGTTGCTTGTGGCAGTAAGGTTGCCAACCAAGGTAGCCCCGGCAGGACCAACCTGACCAGACAACCGCTGTATCCAGATCTGAATTGGACGAGCTTGAGTGAGCTTATTTGGGATTGTTGCGTAGGTCGATGCGCTGATGCGGCTGATGTTTAAATCAGTTTGCAGGTTCTGCTGGTTGGCGTTTGTACGAATTACATGCTCCAACAGGTCAATCGTGTCTATAGGTAGTGGGTATGTGTTTAAACCTTGCTCGAACGTAATCGTCCCTTGCTCGATTGTCCACATGTTGATACCACGGTTTGCCCACTCAATCGTCAAAAGGTTCATGGAACGACGAGCAGTCTTGAGATCGTAACCGCTGCGCATCTCGCGCCCAGCCCTCTCCCACGCCTCCTCGGCGATCTCCGTGAACTCCATATTGAATAGAGTGGAGCCGGTGGTTGTCATTTTGCTGCCCTCATGTTGTCAACCAGCATTAAACCGTAAGAACCTTTTTCTTCAAGGTAACTTATGGCTTTTGCAAGAACATCAACAGAATCTTTTGCCATGCCAAGCAATGAATTGCAATTTAGACACAAAATACCGCGAAAATCACCGGTTTCATGATTGTGATCAATCGCATATTTACGCTTCCTATTTTCATAGGTCATTAAATCAGGAAGCTCTACATCACATATGGCACAACAACCTTTTTGAGAGTCCCATGCATTTAAAAACTCTTGATGGGTGACTCCGTACTTATACTTTAAATGCTGCTCAAGACGCTTTTTTGGCGACCGGCTTTCCCAACTATTCCTCTGTTTGTGTTTTTGGCACGGTATGCAAAGATACTGTCCTTTCCAGAACTGATCTAAGTTTTTCTCTGTTTCACAAACAGGGCATCGTTTCATTTTTTACGCGCTGCTCTTAAGTTATCCACTAAATTCGGGTAGGGCCTACCAGCAGCCTTTGCCATCGCCTTGGCTTTTGCCTTCTTGGCTGGGCTAAGTTTCTTTGGCTTCCCTAGTCCTTCCGGGCGGGGCTTGTTCCAAACCTCACCGCCTTTGGCGTAAATCTCAACTGGGTAATTGCCATCCCTTTTTTTAACAATTCGAGGCTTGGGAACTTTGGATTCCCTAATCGCCCCCATGCCTCGGCTTGCCATCATAGGATTCGTCCTTTCGTTTTGCCTTTTTTGGCAATGCCGTCAGCAGCCTTTACATAACCGCCCTTGCGGTAGTTGGTCATGCCCTCACCAAACTTAGCTTTAGTCGGCTTGCCCGGTAAATTGACAGGCTTGGACTTATCGCCGGGTTTGCCGGGAAGGGTGACTGGTTTACCAAAGATGCCAGTTTCCATGTTGTCCTGATTCTTTTTATTCTTGGCATCCAGCTTGGCTTGCTCTACATCTAATGGAGTGACTGCCATGATCAATACACCTTACATTTGGTTTTGCCGCGTTTGGCAATGCCGTCAGCTCGACTAGAAGCAGAAACTTTACCGCCTTTTTTGTAGCCTTCTTTTTTCATCATTGCTTTCGGGTCAAGGTCTGCGCCCAACTGCATTTCGCGGGTATCCGATACACCTGCGCCACCACTACCACCGCCAAAGCCTTTAAATGATGTTATTGGTTTTTTTAATGTTTTTGGAATACCTTCAGGTCTTTGCACTCCTACATTAACTGCTGTCATAGGATTACCAGATCTATCAACCGTAGAGCTTGATTGCCTTCTGGTTTTAGCACCTTTTACGCCATCATCTCCAGCAAATCTTGCTGTATTTCTCTCATACAAATCATTGTAGTTTTGGTTTTCATATTTAGCCATTAGCAGATCCTTCCCTTGGTCTTACCGCGCTTGGCAATGCCGTCAGCGCGGGTAGATGCACTGCTGACCTTGCCCCCAGATGCATATTTCTTAACTGGCTTGGCTTTGACCTTACCGCCCTTTTTCATAGGACCCTGCTCAAACCCTGCTCTGCCTGTAAACATGGGGTCTATTTCTTGGATGTACTTGCCAGCCCTGCCACCATATCTTTCTGCTTCACGGGAAGCTTCTCCTGCCCCAGCTTCGGCATCTTGCATTTCACGCAATCCTCGTTTATTTAAAGCTGCTGCGCCAAGACCTAGCCCAGCAAGACCTAACAATGGCAATGCAGCATCAGAGCCAGAAGAAACTTTCTGACCAGCCCTGTTCCTAGCATCCATCGTTTCTTTAATTGGAGTGCCAGCGCGTGTACGAGCAACACTGCGAAGCTCGGATGTCTTTGGAGCCTTTAAACCTTCCATGCGACGCTGTGCAATACCTTTTTCGTCCGTGCCAAAACCACTTGCACCAGTACTAATATTGATTGGTTTTTTGTCTTGTTTTGCAACAGGACGAGGACGAGGACGCGGGGTAACTTTAGGACCCTCTACACCGGGAGATACACCACCTTCTCCAGTTCCCTGTGCGGTCAAAGCACCACGCAAACCAACTGGCATGGAAACTTCTGGGGTATCAGGGGTGGGTTTGGGAAGCATTGGACCACCAAAACCCGGAACACCACGACCAGAATCCGTGGTCTTTATTTCGCCTACAGGAATACTCTTAGTACGTTCAGCAAGACCACGACCAGCACCAAAACGCTTATAAGCCTCAGATTTTGGGTCGTCAATGTTACCCATGCGGAGGCGATCCAATAACCCAACCTTGTCATCTTTTGATGCCTTCAAACCTTCTTCTTTAAGTTTGCTGATGTCGTCTTCAGAAGTTCCACCGGCGTATTTCTTGACCTTTTTCATGGCAACTCCTTTTAGCACTTACCGCCGTATGCCATCTTGATGTCTTTGCCCTTGGTTTTGCCCTTCTTGGCAATGCCATCTGCCGATTTATGCCCAGAGGTTAGACCGCCAGAAGCCATCTTCTTGACCTTGCCCTTCATCTCAGATTCTTCATGTTTGATCATGGATGCAGGAGCGCCTTTCTTTTTCATGAACGACACTTCCTTCTTGACCATTGCTTTTGACTCTTTCATTTCGCCTCCTTTGGCTTTCTTGGAAAGGCCCGCCTCGGAAAGACCTATGGCAATAGCCTGTTTGGGGTTGGTGACCTTTTGACCCGAAGAGGATTTCAGATCACCACGTTTAAACTCTTTCATCACGGTACGAACTTTATCCATTACCTCTCTCCATCAATCTATCTAGCTTTGCATCAAGCCGGTCTAGGCGGTCTAGAACCCGATTGATGTCTGCATGGACCTCAACCTTCGTGACATATTCTTTCGCCACCTCTTCGCGGGTGCGATTCAACAGGATCTGGAGTCTTTGAAGTTCTTCCTTCTGAGATTCCAGTTCCTTGTCTTTGATTCTCCAACCCCATCCGATCAATGCCAAAATGACCGTGATGGCGGTGTTCCATAAAACCATTTCCATTTAACAGTTCCACGCTCTTAAAGATTTGTTAATCCGGCTGTTAGGATCGTTCGCTGTCTTTGAGCTTGTCAGTTTCTTTTTCATACCTGACATTCGAGCGCAGAACGATGCCTTGCGACCAGCGGATTCTTTGGTCTTGGGGTGAGGGGCGGGGGGCTTGAGATTCATCCCCTGCTTCTTTGCTGAAGCGCGACCTTTCGCGTTCAGACCACCCTTCGGATTCTTGCCTT
>Ga0255172_1000112_pt1 | contig 35547 bp, 49 predicted proteins | sample Atl_Yuk_RepC_8d_FD_189952 | JGI IMG/M metagenome (GOLD analysis project Ga0255172, IMG submission 189952) | Freshwater microbial communities from Altamaha River, Georgia, United States - Atl_Yuk_RepC_8d | ecosystem: Environmental > Aquatic > Freshwater > River | place: USA: Georgia | collected... | reverse complement strand
TCAGTGACGAGCCTCTGGAGTTCTACGAGTGCTGGGGCACCGACGGATCTAGCACCAAGCCTTTCCGCTTCGACTTCGAGCCCACCCCCGAAGACGTGGCAACCGAGATGGGTGACTTCGAGCCCCGCGAAGGCCGTGGCGGTCCCGGCACCATCGACATCAAGTTCGCCATCGCCGTCCCGGTCTACAACTTCGACACCGGCAACGTCCAAGTCCTGAGCCTGACCCAAAAATCCATCCTCAAAGAGCTGGATCAGATCAGCCAGATGGACGACTACGACGATCTGCTGGCGTGGGACTTCAGCCTCAGCAAGAAAGGTTCCGGCCTTACCACTGAGTACACCTTGCGTCCTGTTCCCCGCAAGAAAGGCGCCCAAGAGCACATTGATGCTGCCTGGATCGAGGCCAAATCCAACGGCTTCGACATCAGCCGCCTGCTGACCGGAGGCAATCCTTTCAAGGCTGCGTAATAGCCGCTAAATAACACCGGCCCCGTCATTGCACGGGGCTTTTTTAGTGGTAATATCAGAGTGGGAAAAACTATCCAATGCCTTCCAACACACAAGACACCTTGGCTGGACTAAGGAAATGGAGGCTGGAGCAAGACAATTCAGGCCCGTTCCGGGTCTACCGGGACCAAAAAGGACAGATCTACCATTCTGTTACACACATCCTGAAGGAAACCAGCGATAAAACCGGGCTGGAGCGCTGGGAAGCTCGCCTGGGGCCGATTGAAGCCACCCAACAACGCAACGTTGCCGCCACGAGAGGGAACATGGCCCACTCTCAGGCGGAATATCTGCTGAAAACCTCGATGCAGCTGGCGCGATCCACTGCAAACAAGCGCAACGCCATTCGCTGGGACGAACAGGGACTGGCGCGAATCCCGGCCCCCATCACCCAATGGGCACTCAAGCGAGTCCGCCCCAATGTCCCCCGAGTTGGCTGGAGCGCAGCAGGTTACGCCCGAGGTTTAAGCGACTGGATCGCCGAGAATGTCACCGAGGTCTTCGCCTCGGAATTTTCCATTCACCACCCGGCAGGTTTTGCTGGAACATGTGACGCCCTGGTGGGCATGAAAAACAATGCGCTGGTGCTGGCGGACTGGAAGACCAGCGTGGGACGCAAAACCAACGACGAAGACCGCCTCCCCAAAGGCCATTCATACATCGACCAGTGCGGTGCCTACTCCCTAGGCCTCAAGTACCTAACCGGCCTAGAACCGACTGGAGCAGCCATCGTGCTGGCACGCCGCTGCGGCAAGCCCAACGTGCACTACATGACCCAAGACGAGCTGATTGAGGCCGAAGACAGTTTCCTGGCGCGAGTGGTCACCTATTTCGAAAACCTTGAAATCCCCATCCATTGCTCGGGCTAAAGCCCTCGCAAAAAAGTCCATTCATACTGTGTAAGAAAATCGCCATTCATAGCGATGGCTGGAGCAATGCTGGTACTTGCCGGGGTCTTCATCGGCCTCTATGGGCTGCTGGTGCTACTGGACGACCGGGAACCCGATGGCACCGTGCGGGAGGGTATCGCTGGAGCGATCAAACGCCGGCAGTCTCGGGAGTAGTCCAACGAGTCTCGCCTGTGAGACAGAGTGAAGCCCCACCACAAGGGCAGGGCTGGAGCTTCAGAGTTCCTGCAGCCGGACGGTAGCGACCCCATCGAGTGGGACACCTAAGCGGTGAGCAGCCCCGGCCGATAGATCCACCGAGCCGCAGTCGCACCTATCTGTGACTGGAACAGTCAGCCGGCGGCCTTGGTGCGTGATCTGCAGCCGAGTCCCGCAAGGCAGCCAGGGATGCGCCGCACTGATTCCCCAGTGCTGGTACGTCTGGCCGCAGTAGGTCGGCCGGCCATGGAACCAAGGGTCATAAACCGTGGCGGTTACCTGGCGGGCATCGCCTGGAGCGCTGAGGCAGCACGCCAGCCAGAGGAGCAGAGTGCGTCTCATGCGTCTTCCTCGCAGTAACGGCTAAAGGAGTGGAGCGGCCGTGGCAGCTGGCGCAAGTAAGCCAGCAGCTGCTCAAAGGTCAGCTGGTACTGCTCGCCATGACTCCACCACTCGCAATGGCTGGCGCTGTAGATCGTCACCCATTGGTCAGGCTCCCGCCAAGGGTTATCGATGCAAATGCTGAGGTTCTGGGGCTGTGGATCGTCCGGCTTCTGCGGCCCGGCTGAATAGCCGCAGATAACCGCGTCGTGCTCTTCTAGGGCTGGGACTAAGTGGGCAAGGGCTGGCGCGTATTGCAGCGCGTATTGGGTGAGGTTCACTTGTTTAATTTGCGGGAGGGCTGGCGCTTACCGGCATCGCTGCGGGTCTTCCGGGTGGAACCCTTAGCCGCTTTGACGCGAGTGGCTGGAGCTTTTTCGGTTTGGCGCGTTAAAAGTCCCTTAGCTTGTGGAAAAAGTTCGGCAGGCATGTCAGCGCCTCGGTTGACGCGCTGGCAATCCCGCCAGTAAGGCACAAGCTCACGCCACAGCTGGAGCGGGCCTTCCTTGCCGTGCATCTGGTGGAGCGTCAGCAGGTCTTGCCAGTCGCTTGCCTTGACGGTTGACCGTTCAATGGCCCAGCGCAAGTCTCTGAGCTGGCGCTTCTCCAGCCGGATCTGCTCGCGTTCCTGCTCGCGCAGGTCTTGCCGTTCTCTGGCACTGGTAAACATGTTCCCTAAGGGTTGGGTGAACTGTTAAACAGTACCACGGCCGCGCAACCCTGCCAGCCGGATGAAGGAGTGTAACAGTACGAAGGCTTAGGGCTGGGGCTGCTGGCAGACTGGCGTCAGTCACCTAGGCGAACCCTGCCATGGCACAAACAATCCCCAAGGCTCACCCTTTGCTGGAGCGTGTTGACAGACTGGCCAGCTGCGAGGGTCACTGGCTGCTCATCAGAGACGGCGAACCCGAGACCGATTGCGGCCACCAGTGGCACCAAACCCCAGAGGCTCACCTAGAAACTTGCCTGCGTGAGCACTGGCGCGGTGTCTCGCTGGGGTTCGCTCCCTCCTATTGCGGCTATAGCGACTACAGCCGCACCGGCCTAGTTGGCCTGTCCAACTATCGCGTCATGACAGACAAGGCCAGCACCCCAGACCCTAACGGCGCCGTGCTGGAGACAGGCTACGGCTGGAACGGTCGCGGCGTCGTGCTGGATCTGCGCTACGTCACAGAGGATCAGCTGGAGACGATCGAAGCGCTGGAAAGCTACCCGCTGATCAGTGAAGACGATCACAGCCAGCTGGAGTGCGAGGGTGTCGAAGCTGATTGGGGCCGAGAATCTATCGCCGATCGGGTGCGCACCCTTCAGCAACTGGGACTCTGTATCTTTGCTGCCCGTGACGATGCGGCCCCCTGGCGCGACGGGTTCGATCGTCTCCGGGAGTCGATCCTAGAAACTCTTAACGAGTACCCCACGGAGCTGGCTTGACGGCCGGCGCGTGCTGGCGCGCTTCCCTTGGATCGTCAGCTGCCACACGCTGAAGCCCGAGCATCTGCTCGTTAAATACTGGGAGGCAGCCGAGACCTTGGCGTTAGTGCTGGAGCGTCCCGGCTTCATTGATCCTGAAACTCTGCAGGAGCTGGTGCTGCTAGTCGGCGAAGACTCAAAGGAAGCTGACTGGGACTGCGACCTAGCGCAGCGAACCCTGGAGACTTTGACCACTACGCTAGAGGAAGCGGCCCCGGCCGGTTTCTACTTCGGCAGCCAGGAAGGCGACGGCGCCTGCTTTGGCTTCTGGCTGGATCGAGACTGGGTGGATCTGCTGGAGCACTGCGGCTTCGCTTCCGACTCTGACCCAGAGGCAGCCGCTGCAGCGGTGCAGAATCTGCTCGCTTCCGGCGTCGATACAGACAACTATGAAGACGCCTACCAAGGCGAGGCCGAAGGCTACAACGAGACAGAAGCTGGCGCAGAGTTTGCCGCCCAGCTGGCGGAAGACGCCGGCATGATCCAAGCCACAGCCCACTGGCCGCACACTTGCATCGACTGGGAGGAAGCCTGGCGCGAGCTGGAGCTAGGCGATGGCTTTTGGCTGCAGAAGATCAACGGCTGCCAGTGGGCTGTATTCCGTAGCGTCTGAGCTGGAGCTCTACCGATCACACGGCCCGGCCTAGTTGCCGGGCTTTTTGCTGCGCGGCCTGCGGCCGCTTGCAAACGTGAGAGCGTATCATACGGCTAGCGAGTTTGTGACTCTAACCGTGCTGGAATCTGACGGCCAGGAAGTAACGAAACCTACGACCGTTGCGAATGACGAGTCAAAGCGCTGGCGTGGGGGTCGCAGCACGCAGGCCCGCATGGATGAGCGGGTGAACTACGCCTACAGCTTGCTGCTAGAGGGCAATACGCGTCGGGCCAATGCTGAACTCGTTGCCTCTCGCTTCAACATCTCTATTCGCACAGCGCACGATGACATCGCAAAGGCGATGGAGCTTCTCAAACAGGAACGTTTAGAAGATCGCGCCGAAATGTTGAACATTATCACCGCGTCACGGTTAGCTGTACTTAAGAAGGCAATTCGCAAGGGAAATTATCAAGTTGCGTGTCACCTGTTAGATAGCCTTGGCCGTGCAGCTGGAGAACTAACTCAGGAAGTGGCGAGCCAGGCAGCACCAACCCTCAACATTGAGATCTCGGACAAGCGGCAGGCCTAGTTTCCGGGCTGTTCTGTGATACAATACGGGAGCACCTAGGGAAACCGTCCCATGCTTCGCGCTTCCGCCTTCCTCGCCTTCGGCCTGGCCGCTTGCTCTGCTGCTCCAGCCGTCTCGCTTGTCTTACTTGCGACTGGCGCAACCGCTTTGATCGTCGATCGCAACCGCTAACCGTCGCCGCGCCTTTACCCTCCGGGAGTGATAATCATTCTCATTCCCGGGGGAGGGTTGCGGATTTCTGCGGGCTGGTGCGAGTCCCTAGGAACCTACTGATATAACCCCAATTCCTCCTCCTGTTACACACCCGGGGGAGGGGTTCGAAATCCTGTAATACCCTAGAAGGTACCCGTCTACTACAGAATGACCCAAGCAGCTGGAACGCTGAACCTGAGATACGCACAAGGGCAGGTATTCAGCAGCCGCAAGCGCTTCAGAGTGCTAGTAGCGGGTAGACGTTTCGGAAAAAGCTACCTGTCGTGTATCGAATTGCTGCGTGGGGCGATCGAAAGGCCGGGCGAAACATTCTTTTATGCCGCCCCTACATACCGGATGGCGAAAGACATTGCCTGGAAGGTAATGAAAAAGCTGGTCCCGAAAGCCTGGATCAAGTCGAAGAACGAGACAGACCTGAAGATCGAGCTGGTGAACGGCAGCACGATCGAACTGAAGGGCACTGAAAACGCCATGGCCCTACGCGGCCGCAGTTTGGCTGGCGTGGTGCTGGACGAAGCCGCCTTCATGTCCAGCGAAGTCTGGTTCGAGGTGATCCGCCCCGCTTTAGCGGACAAACAGGGTTGGGCACTTTTCATCTCCACCCCGGACGGCACGGCTAGCTGGTTCTACGAACTCTGGCAATACGCGGACAGCGGAGATTCCGACTGGAGCCGCTGGCAATTCACAACGATTGACGGCGACAACGTCCCCCCGGAGGAAATCGAAGCCGCCCGAGGCCAGTTAGATGCTCGAACATTCCGCCAAGAATTTGAAGCCAGCTTCGAAAACCTCTCGGGCCTGGTGGCAGTCAGCTTCAGCGACGAAAACATCAGCACCGAAGCCGAAGACATCAGCGTCCTACCCATCCTGCTTGGAGTGGACTTCAACGTGGATCCAATGTCTGGCATCTGCGCCGTCCGCAAAGACGACACCCTCTACGTTTTCGACGAAATCATGCTGACTGGTGGAGCTACCACCTGGGATTTCGCCGAAGAAGTCACCCGCCGCTTTGGCGTGGAGCGCCGCGTCATTGCGTGCCCGGACCCCACCGGCGGCGCCCGCAAAACATCCGGCGTGGGACTCACCGACCACAACATCTTGCGCCGCAGCGGTTTCAACGTCTCCAGCCCCAAAGCCCCCTGGAAAATCCGCGACAAGATCACCTGCGTCAACACCGCCCTCCTCGACGCAACTGGAGCCCGCCGCACCTTCATTCACCCCCGCTGCAAGGAACTAATCAAATCTCTCCGCACCTTGACCTACGCCCCCGGCACAGGACTCCCCAACAAAAACCTTGGCGTTGACCACGCCTTCGACGCCTTTGGGTACATGTGCCTACAACAATTCAACCTGGCGAAGCACGGCGTCCTCGGCCAAACCTCTTACCGCCTTTATTAACCCGAATAGACTGGAACAAATACCGCAGCACGATGGCCAAAAAACCCACCAAAGCCCAGAAAAAGGTGGAAAAAGTGATGCGCGAATACGGCGCCGGCACTTTGAAATCCAGCTCGGGCCAAAAAGTGACTTCTCGCAAGCAAGCCATCGCCATTGCGATGTCTGAAGCGGGCATGGCGCGCAAAAAACCGACCAAAAAGGGGGGCAAGAAGTAGTCATGCCACGCAAAAAACCCGGCGATCCCGGCCTTTACGCAAATATCGCCGCCAAGCGCAAGCGCATTGAGGCTGGCTCGGGCGAAAAGATGCGTAAACCCGGCACCCCCGGCGCCCCAACTGCCAAAGCCTTCAAAGAAGCAGCCAAAACCGCCAAAAAACGGAGGAAGTAATGGCTCTCACCATCTCACGCGGCACCAATCTGGTGGAACACCACCAATCCACCCCGTTGACTGCGGTCAATCAAACCTTCGAAGTCCACGCCGACAGCAGCGAATTTACCTTCGCGGCCGTCGTAACAGGCGGCGCCAACTTCACACTGTCCTTCGAAGCCAACTACAACGGCGGCAACACCTGGTTCGAGCTAGATACCAGCAAAAATATCAACTCCAACGGCCAATACGCCTACTTTTACACCGGCAAACCCGCAAACAAAGTGCGGATGCGTATTGCCTCAATCAGTTCTGGCACGCCTAGTGTTGTGCCGATCGTTGCTGTCGCTTACCACGGCTAATCATGGAAATCACCCCCGAAATGCTCGCCGCCATCGTCGCGGTCAAGGGCAAATCCAATCCCAAGCTCTGGGATCCCCGGTGCGCCGCTTTCCTCGCAAAGCAAGCAATCATCGCCACAACCCCCAAAAAAGCCAAAAAGGAGGTTGAGCTTGCCCTGGAACTCGCCGAGGAGATTATCAACTAAACTCAAACTAACCCCTACTTGATAAGGACCCGTGGCTTTCTATCGCGGCGAGGAGGGCTCCATCAGCTTCAAGGACAGCTCCGGCGCCGTTGCCGCAGTGTCCGCCACCCGCAGCTGGAGCTTCACCATCAACAAAGACACGCTGGACGTAACCGACCAAGGTTCCACCAGCCGTGAGTTCATCGGCAGCCTGCTTTCGGGCAGCGGCAGCGCCGAGGTCATGTACACCGCCCCTGGTTCAGGCGAAACCCTGAATTTCATCGACGACGTCCTGACCACCCGCGACCAAACCGACGCCCAGTTCGAGCTTTACCTCGACACCTCCGGCACCAAGAAAATCACCTTCACCGGCATCATCACCAGCGCCGACTACAGCGCAACCGTGGGTGAGCTGGAAGTTGTCACTGTCAACTTCATCAGCTCTGGCGCAATCACCGCCTCCATCTAATAGCAAACACCCCTTGATTTAGGTCATAGACTGGAGCAAAGCGTTTTGCTCCGGTCATGGCCTTTTTTCGTGGCGAGGAAGGTTCCGTCAAGTTCGAAAATGACGGATCCACTGCTGTTGCCCTTGCATCCACCCGCAGCTGGTCCCTGACCATCAACAAGGACACGCTGGATGTGACCGATCACGGCTCCACCAGCCGCGAATTTGTCGGCGGCCTGATCTCCGGCTCGGGCACCGTGGAACTGATGTACACGGCCTCCAGCGCCGACGAAACCGCCGCCTTCCTGCAGGACGTCCTGACCACCGAGGACAACGCCAACGCAGCCTTCGAGCTGTACTTGGATACGAGCGGCGGCAAAAAGATCACCTTCTCGGGCATCATCACCAGCGCCGACTTCAGCGCCACGGTCGGTGAACTCGAAGTGGTGACCTGCAACTTCATTACCAGCGGCACCATCACCGCTTCCATCTAATCCAACTGGAGCGATGACGATCCAAACCGTCACGGGCAGTTGCGTCCACGTCGAGATTGACGGTGAAGAGGGCTTAACGCACGCCACCTTCACCTTCAAAACCCCATCTATCCCCGACACCCTGGGTTCCTTCATCAAGATGCTCGCCATGGGCATCGAAGTGCTGGTGCCCATCGACGACCCCGACGACGAGGAAGACGACGATGATTGAATACCGAGGCGAAAAATTCGCCGGCTACAACAAACCCAAGCGCACCCCAAATCACCCAAATAAATCACATGCAGTCCTCGCAAAAGAGAACGGCGAAGTAAAACTCATCCGTTTCGGCCAACAAGGAGTCTCTGGTTCGCCCAAACGGACTGGAGAGTCTGAGGCCGACCGCAAACGCCGCGAAGCATTTAAGGCAAGGCACGCAGCTAACATCAAGAAAGGAAAGATGTCAGCCGCTTACTGGGCGGATCGCACCAAATGGTGACTAAATGACCTACTCAGTACCCGGCCAATTCCCCACCCACATCGTCGCCACGACGTATCAAAACGGCGGCGACAGCCCATTTATCCGCACTGCTGCAGTGCTGGACATGATGAAGGGCTGGGAAATCATGAAAGCCGTGACACGCGGCACCGAATACCTACGCGAGAACAGCGAAGCCTTCCTCCCCCTGGAACCCCGAGAGGACTACCGGGCATACATGAGCCGGGTCAACCGGGCTGTCTTTTCTCCTTACACGCAACGCTTGATTCGAGCTGCTGCAGGCTTGATCCTGCGCAAACCCATCGCCCTTGAAGGCGACCCGTACTGGCGCGAAGTATTCGCCCGCGACGTTGACGGCCAGGGTTCGGATTTGGACGAGTATGCCCGCCGCCTATTGATCTGCAGCCTGACCTACGGCCAAGCCCACACGCTGGTCGATTATCCAGCCCAGACCGAAATCCGCAGCCTGGCCGAAGAACGCGCCCTGGGCCGCCGCCCGTACTGGGTCGAAATCGACCCTTACAACATCTACGGCTGGCGCCTCGACCGCGACGCGGCCTACGGCACGTTGACGCAGGTCCGCATCTACGAAAAAGCGATTGTGCCCGAGGGCCGCTTCGGCGAAAAAACCTACGAACAAATCCGTGTCATCGAGCCCGGCCGCTACGAGGTCTACCGCCAAAAGCAAGCCATCAAACCCCTCGGCCCCGGCTTCCTGGAACCCAACGCCCAAAGCGGCGACTACGAACTGGTCGATGCTGGCACCTACAGCCTGAACCAGATCCCACTGGTTACCACCTACTCCAACAAGGTGGACAACCTGATCAGCCGCCCGCCGCTGATCGACATTGCATACCTCAACCTCGCCCATTTCCAACGCCAAGCCGACCTAATCCACAGCCTCCACATCGCATCTCAGCCGATGCTTGTCCTTGAAGGCTGGGACGACCAGACCAAGGACATGTCGGTCAGCGTGAACTACGCAATGGCCACTGCCCCAGGCAACAAGGTCTATTACGTGGAGCCCGCGTCTAGCGCTTTCGAAGCACAAAGCAACGAAATCAAGGAACTGCAGCAACAAATGGCCACGCTCGGCATCAGCACTCTGAGCCAGCAGAAATTTGTTGCCGAGTCTGCCGACGCCCGCCGCCTCGACCGCGTCGACACCAACTCAATGCTGGCCTCGGTCAGCCTTGACCTCGAACAAACCCTTCAAAAGGCTTTCGATTTAGCCGGCGCGTATCTCGGCATCGAGCCCCCTGAAGTGAGCATCAGCCGCGACTTCGACATCGACCGCCTGATCGGCCAAGACGTCACCGCCATCACCGCCCTCTTCGACAAAGGCGTCATCACGCTGGAGGAAGTCCGCGCCATCCTCACCCAAGGCGAAATCCTCCCCTCGATGGAACTCGGCAGCCTCCCCACCGAAGAACCGGGCGAGCTGGAATACATGGATGACGAAGAAGAAACCGTTTAATTCTTTTGTTGTAGACTAGAACTGCATCACCCCTATTCGGCATGAATAAGCACCTCGTAGAGGTTCCGCAGCCGGATGGCACGTCCAAGTGGGAACTTGTCGAACTACGTGCTTCCGAGCTGTACGAAAAGGACAAGCCCCCCGCTGAGGACGACAAGCCCAAGCGCACCCGCAAAGTGAGCCTGGAGCCCACCCCCGAAACCACCGAAACCCCGGATTTTTAATTCATGGAAGAGCAAGTCATCCAGGAGACGCCCGTGGCGACTCCTGACCAGCCCGTGGCTGGAACCGACGCTCCACAGCCTGATTACCGAGCCGAATACGAGGCTCAAATCACCGCTCTGAAGACCCAAGCTATCGAAGCCGAGGAACGTTTCCAAGGCATCAAGGCAAAACTCGACGAGGTCTACAAGAAGCAGGACGACCAGCGCAAAAAGACGCTGGAAGACCAAGGCCAATGGAAAGACCTTTGGGAGGAAGCCAACCGCACCGCCCAAGAAAAGGACCAACAAATCCAAGACCTCCAGCGACAACTGGAGGACATGCGCCAGTCCAACGAATCCGCCGCCATCCGCACCCGCGCCATGGCCGCCATCAGCCAGGCTGGAGCAATCAATGCAGAACAAATGCTGCAACTTATGCAGAACAATCTGCGTAAGAACGAATCAGGCGCCGTCGTCGTGCTCAACGGCGGTGTAGAGCAGGACCTCAACTCCTACCTAGCCACCCTGAAAAACCCCGGTTCGGGTTACGAGCACCACTTCAAACCAAGCTCTGCATCTGGAATGGGCGCTAAACCTATTCCCGCCGGAGTTGCCTCGACTGGAGTAGCAAACCCCTGGAAAGAAGGTTCTATCAACCTTACCCAGCAGCTGCTAATTTCTAGTCAGGACCCTGATCTCGCAGCTGTGCTGAAGAGAGAAGCAGGACTCTAAACCGCGTCTGTGGCGCTTCACCTAGTCCGTGACTAGGACCCCGCAAACCCCAATCCCTGGTACGTCGAAATGGCCGCACCATTTCAGAACTATTCCGGCGGTGTCCTTCTGGCGGACATCGTCAAGCGCAATAACCTCAGCACCTATGTGTCTGAGGCGATCAAAGAGCGCAGCCTCTTCCTGAAGAGCGGCGCTGTTGTCCGCAACAGCCTGCTGGATGCCCGCGAAGGTGGCACCCGCATCCAGGTGCCCGAGTTCAACCCCGTATCTCCCACCGAGGAGATCATGAACGGCACCGCCACCTGGGGCACCAGCACCGCTGGCTACCTGACCCCCCAGAAGATCGGCACCGGCACCCAAATCGCCACCATCTGCCATCGCGGTTTTGCGTATGCAGTGGACGACGTTGCGATGCTCGCCGCTGGGGAAGACCCCATGCTGCACATCCGCAACCAGCTGGCCGACGCCATCAACAAGCTGAACAGCGCCCGCCTGTTCTCCCAGCTTGCTGGTCTGTTCGGTTCTGCCCTGTCTGCCAACAGCCTGGACCTGGGTGTGGCCGCCGCTTCCGGCGCCGCCGAAGCCAACTTCCTGACTGGCGCAGCCGTTGCCCGCGCCCGCAACCTGCTGGGTGAGCGCGGCGAAGAGCTGGACACCCTGGTGGTGCACCCCACCGTGGGCTTTTACCTGTATCAGGTCGGCCTGCTGACCTTCTCCACCTCCGCACTGGCCGCTTCCGGCTCTGTGGTGTGGGGCGGCGGCGGTGTCGGCGTGAACGCCCGCATGATCGGCGAGTTCGCCGGCTGCCGCGTGATCATCGACCCTCAGGTCAACACCGTGGTGCCCGGTACCGCCGGCCACCAGCGTGAGTTCTACTGCTATCTGACCAAGTCGGGCACCATCCTTGAGGGTGTGCAGCAGGACCTCCGCATCGAAGCCGACCGCAACATCCTGTCCAAGCAGGACGTGCTCTCCGTCGATTACCACACCGCCTATCACATCATGGGCACCAAGTGGAACGACGCCGGCGACAACCCCACCAACGGTGGTCTCGCCACCAGCGGCAACTGGGCTGCCACCTACGACATCGACCTGATCCCCCTGGTTCAGCTCACCGTCAACAGCCCCCTCGACACCACCACCATCTGATAATCAGATCGTGGACGAAGCTGCCCCACCTTCGGGTGGGGCTTTTTCATTGCCGCTACACTGCAATAAAGAATGATTAGTTGCTGTGGCCGCCACGATTAACGCCACTTTGCGTAGCGCCTCGGCCAACAGCTACGTCACGCTGGCCGAAGCAAATAGCTATTTCGAAACCGTCCCCAACTCCAGCACCTGGACCGACAAAACGGACGACGCCAAAAACCGCGCCCTGATCTCGGCCACGCGCTGGATCGACAGCCTCAACTACCTCGGCGACCGCTGCGACGAAGACCAAGCCCTGAAGTGGCCCCGCAACAACTACGACGTTGACGGCGTCGAACTGGAGTGCTCGCTAATCCCAGCCCAGATCAAATACGCCACCTACGAACTGGCCCGCGCTCTTGCCAACGACACTGGCGCCATCACCGACGAAACTGGCACCACCGGCCTCTACGACGAGGTGCAGCTTGGCGACATGAAGGTCAAATACAACACCCGCAGCCAAGCCGTTGGCACGATCAACAACGTCTTCGACAAATACCCCTGGCTCCAGAGCTACCTCGGCCCCTACTGCTTAGGCGGTTCCGGCTCCTTCCAACTCCGCGTCTACCGAGGCTGACATGGCTGGAACACTCGACACACTGTTCAAAACCGTCGCCAAGGACGTGGTATCAGATCTTGGTACCGCCTTCGACACCAGCATCACGTATACCCGCAAAGTTTCCCCGTCTTACGACGTAGACACCGGAGCACTAACTACAACCAACACCAGCTACTCCAGTATCAAAGTTCCGGTTGAGTTTGTCGTTTCAGAGGAAGAGGAAGGCCGCGAACAACGCCAGGCCAAGGTGTACATAACGCCCGACAAAATCGGCAGCAACCAGCCGACTTTGCAGGACGAGATCATCCTTACTTACGCTGGATCTAGCCGCACAGCCCAGATCACCGACATCCGCACCTATCGCGGCGGCCAAGAATACCTCTACATCCTGCTGGTGCGCTTCTAATGGCAGCTCGCAGCTACAAAAACCTAAAAGCGGATATAAAAGCTCAACTAACGGCGGATTTTAATGCGCTAATCCAACTAAGTATCGAAGAACTGGCGCGACCCACAGTCAGTCCTGTTTTGACTGGTTTTTTTGCTTCTAGCTGGAAAGCCGGAACTACCCGCCCCCGTGCCCGCGACGAAAGAGAGAACTTCTCCCCCTGGAGTGCCATCAAAACCGAAAGTCGCGCCAACGGTTACGTGGTGCTTGCTGCCGGTGAGCAACCAATTATTGAACCTCGGTATCCAGTACCTCAATTCAAGTTGGGTCAATCGGTATTTATCGGCAATACCGCTAAGTATGCCGCTGATGCCCTGGCATCCCCCAAAAACCAGATTCCCAATTTTGTGCAGGGCGAAATGAACGATCTGATCAAGTCTGTGTTTAGCGATAGCAACAGACCCAGGATTCGCGTTGCTTCTGGCCGTGGAGAAGGTCCACGCGGTCTGTTTGGATTGCTCGGCGGCAATCAGCAGTATGTTTCGTATGAAGTGCCGGGTGAAATGCCATGAGTCTTGTAAATGTCCGCGCCGCATTCGAAAAAGCAGTAAAAACTGCTGTCAACGCCGCCGATAACACTGTCACCTTGGTCTACGACAACACTCCTTACACCACACCCAGCAAAACGACGAAGTATCTGACCATGTCGGTCAACTTCAATCGCTCTACGCTCCAGAACATGGGCGCGGCAAGCGATTTCTACACGGGCGTCATCACCTGCCGAGTATTCGTACCTAAATCCGCTGGAACGTCTGTCCTTGCCGCCATCAGCGAAGCGGTGATCGACGGCCTGACTTCCGTCAACGCCTCGGGCTACACCGACAGCTACAGCTGCGACCCCCGCGTCCTCGACATCGTCGGCCCCACACCGTTAGACATTGAAGACCGCTCCCACTTTGTGGGACTGATCTCTTGCCAGTTCACAGCAAATGCCTAGTGTATTATTGAAGAAGCATCTTTTTTGAAATGCGAGCTGCAGAACTCCTGCGCAACAAGTTCGGCGTCAGCCAGCTGTACAAGCACGAGGTAAAAATCGAAGGCGAGACCGTGCTGGAGATCTACTGGCACCCTTTGACCATCGCCGAGCGTGAGTCAATCCAGAAGAAGTCCGACTCTGAGGACGCCAACGAGTTTGCCCTCAGCCTGATGCTGGAGAAGGCTCTCGACAAAGACGGCAAGCGCCTATTTGCAGACGGCGATCGTGCCACTCTCCGCCGTGAGGTCGAAGCCAGCATCCTCCAGGAAATCCAGCTGGCGATGCTGACCTCCGGCGCCGAGTCCCGCGTGGAGGAAGCGAAGGCTGCGCTTAAAAGCTAACCGCGACTGGTTTTTTATCTACTTCTTGGCCAAGGAGCTGGGCACGACGGTTGCCCAGCTCTCACAGCACCTAACCCAAGAAGAACTTGTCGGCTGGGCAGCCTTTTTCGAGCTGCGCAACGAAGAGGAAGAAAAAGCCATGCAACGGGCAAAAACACGATCCCGCGTAAACACGATGTAGTCGCAGTAAGCTGGGACGTAAGAATCCCGACGCGCACCAGTGGCTGAATATAACGTCGATATTCAGGTCAAAGCCCAAACAGGGCAGGCCGAAAAGGAAATTACACGCCTTGTCGGAAAACTGAAGCAGATCGAGACTGTAGACATTCTTCCGAAAACTTCAACAGCAAATATAAAAAGAGCAACGCAGGATGTAGATAATCTCAGTAAAACCTACAACAGATTAAAACTGGTATTGGGGACTGGCGGTGTCGCTGGTGCTGTAAGTGTACTATCGCGTGGTGTCGGCGATCTCGGTAGTGTTATAGCGGAAATTGGTAAAATTCCAGGCCTCGGAGCATTACGTGACTATGGTGAACAAGCTATACAAGCTACCGCAAACGTAAATCACTTAACTAACTCACTCACGTCTTTAGCTAGCCATGCTCCGGTTACAACAGCCGCTATCGGTGCCCTTGGTGTAGCCGCTTATGCTTTTAGTGATCAAATAGGCGCTGCCACAGCAAAAGCAGGTCAATTTTTTGGTGAAATAAGAGACTTGATTGCGTCTGGAGTAGTCACGCAGCTGAATGATGATCTTGTACTCACAAACAAAGCTCTTGTAGAATTAGCTAAAGCTGAGGGACTTACAGGACTCAAACAACTTCTTAGAGATGCACAACAAGAATCAAACGGCTTAATTTCAACAGACGAAAAATATAGAGAGTCTGTTATCTTAACTTTAGATGTACAAAAAGCCATCAACGAAGAGATGGCACGAAGGCGGCTTATTTACAGCAATCTGACTTCGGATGAAAGATCTTTACGTGCTCAGATAGAACAAAATGTACGTGCCAGCAAGGCCGGTAGACAAACAAGCGGTTTTGCCGAGTTTAGTCAAGCGGCTGGTGCGCAAACAGCTATTGATAAATCCATTCGGAGACAAGAAGATCGTATAGCTAAACGGCTTCGCGGTTTTGAATTTCAAATCCCTCAGCTTGCCCTACCGGCATTTGAAGAACGCGGATTAAACACGCTTGTTGATAGCTACGATACAGCTTTAAGTAAAACCCAACAACTCACAAACGCTACCACTACAGCTGCTAATGTATCTGCTGCATTAGCCGACAATAATACCCGAGGGGCACGCTTTATAGAGAAAAGTGCGGAATACGCGGAGTTACTGGGGGCATATTACAAAAAAGACGCTTTACCTGCAATTAAAGATACACAAAAACAAGTTGCTGACACGAACAAACTGTACAAAAATACTTTAGATATAACCTATCCACAGATAGAGGCTCAAAGACAACTGTTGGATCTGGAAAACGCACAGACAGCTGCTACTAAACGAACTAATGCCGCACAAAAAGAACGCGGCAAGTTACTAGAAAACCTTGCCCTTGGAGCTGGTTTTCCACTCTTATTCGGAGGAGGTATTGGTGCTATCGGAGGAGGTCTGGCCGGTTCATTTGTCGGCCAAGGATTTGGCGGTCAAATCATAGGTAGCGCTTTAGGGCAGATAGTTGATCGTGCAATCCAAGCTGTAGGAACTCTCGGGCAAGCTCTTGTGCCCGCTACTGCAGATATAAACGCGCTTACTAAAGCAGCAGGTCTGGCAGGAACAGAGACAGAGCAGCTTATAGGTAGTTTTGAATCCGCAGACGATTCTGCGACTGCTTTGGATGCGGCTACGCGCCAGATGGCGTTGACAGTAGGTAATGAGGGCGTAAAAGCGTTGATTGCTTTTGGAAGTGAAACGCAGCAATTAACAAACCAGTGGAACATTTTAATGACACAAGTAGGAGCAGGGCTGGCCACACTGCTGACAGGTCCTGTAAGTGAACTTGTAAAGATGGTGGAGCGCACTGCTGCTATCGGTGTCGCCCGTACATCAGAAGATCCTGTACTTAAAAGTTTGTTCAACCAGCTAAAAGCTGCACCGTCTCCGATCGTACTCGGTCCAGGATCTACAGTCGATTTTGGCGAAGGCAGAAGACTGGAACTCGAAGATCAGATCTTAAAACGTGTACAGGAACTTAGAGCAGAAGAGGAAAATAGACTGAGAAATTTAGAGCGTATTAACACGACACGAAAGACTGAACTGGATATTTTAGATATACAAATCAGCCTAGCTGGTACCTCTGGCAAACTAGAAGATAGTAATGTATACGCTCTACAACAAAAACTTATTTACCGGAAATTTGATCTGGAATACCAGAACGCTGTAAATAAAGGTCTATCAAAAGAACTGGTGCTGCGCCAATTAACCTTAGATCTTGCGGTCCTAAAACAGCAACGAGAGCAAGCTCTTGCACAAGCACAAGAGCAAGCTGCGCGAGAAGCTGAGCGCCAGCAGAAAGAGCAGGAGCGTATAGTTGAAAAAATGAACGCTCAGTATCTGGCTAGCAGACAAAGTCACGAACTTGCTAAAAGAGATCTGGCGATAGCTCAATCAGAACTCGGTTTCAGTCGGCTGCAGGCGGAATACGACAAAGATCGTGCCGTGCGGATGGATGATTTCCGTAAGAAATACAGTGAGGCTTTAAGCGAGCAAGAACAGGAAGAACTTGTTGCTACTCATCTGTTACAAGCAGAAACTGCACGTTTAGAGTACATAAAAGCTCAAAATGCAGAGTTTTATAGGCAAGTAGATTTGGCTTCTATGGTAGACGATAGAACCAGAAGCATTGTAAATAATTTAGAGTCTTTATTTACGCTAGACATTGATTTTAGTGGGCTTTTAGCTGCAGATACATTTGCCTCTGAGTTAGAACGTGTACGTGAAGAACTGGAAAAACTTGTCAGCCCTGTCGGCCAGGTAACAAAAGCAGCCGAGGGCATTGGTGGCGCATTTTCAACATCTTTCACCGATGCTATTAACGGTTCTATTTCTGCTCAACAGGCATTAGCCAACTTCTTCCAAAATACCGCTAACGCTTTTATGGATATGGCTGCCCAAATGATCGCAAAGTATATCCAAATGCAGATTATCGGCCTGGCCACCAGCTTTTTCCCTGGAGGAGGTCTGTTCAAAGGGGCAGGACCTGTGCAATTCCCTAGCAGCACGAATGTAGGTATCAGTGGCTTTGCAATGCCAAAACTGATCGGTAAAGCGGCTGGAGGTCCGGTTTCCGCTGGTTCGTCCTACCTCGTCGGCGAGCGCGGCCCGGAGATGTTTGTGCCACGCACCAGCGGCAGCATTTATCCCAACGATGCCATGGGCATTGGCGGCGGAAATATCACCGTTAATGTGGATGCAACTGGAACTAGCGTCCAAGGAAACGGCGACGATTCGAAGCGGTTGGGCGAGGCTATCGGCGTCGCCATCCGCCAAGAACTCATCAAGCAGAAACGCCCCGGAGGCCTGCTCGCATAATGGCTACCTTCCCTTCAATCACACCCACCTACGGCGCCCAGAAAACTAGCCGCCCCAATATCCGCACTGTCCAGTTCGGTGATGGCTATCAACAACGCTTGCTGTACGGCATCCCTTCCCACATGAACCCGAAGGAGTGGAACTTGACCTGGGAAGTCTCGGAAACTGATGCGGACACCATCGAAACATTTTTGAACGCCCGCGCCGAAGACGCCGCCAGCTTTGACTGGACACCCCTAGACGAAGCCACCGCTTACAAGTGGATATGCCAGGAGTGGAGCAAAACCATCCCCTATAAAAATCGCGCCACGATCAGCGCCACCTTCCGGCAAGTATTTGAACCGTAATGGCAGTCCCCACTTCTGAGCTACAGAAGATCAACCCAAGCAGCATTATTGAGCTGTTTGAGCTGGAACTGTTCGCCAACATCCATGGCACGGCGTTCACCTACCGATTCCACGCTGGCACTAATGCGCTAACTACAAACGGGAATATCGTCTGGGCGACCAATACCTACACAGCTCTTCCGATTGAGGTTGAGGGTTTTGAATACAACGCCGAAAGCGGCAGCCTGCCACGCCCGACAATCCGCGTCGCCAACCTGCTAGGCAGCATCACCGCAATCCTGCTGAGCGTCAATCAGACCACACCCGGCAATGATTTGACTGGTGCCAAACTGACGCGCATCCGCACGCTGGTCCGCTACATCGACGGCGCAAACTTCACAGGCGGCACCAACCCCTACGGCACGCCTGACACCAGCGCCAAGCTGCCAGACGAGATTTACTACATCGCCCGCAAGGTTGCCGAGAACCGCGACGCGGTGGAGTTCGAGGCGGCGGCATCGTTTGACCTTGCCGGTGTCCGCGCACCGAAGCGGCAGTGCAGCGCCAACCTCTGCCCGTGGGTCTACAAGGGTTCCGAGTGTGGCTACGCCGGGACTAAGTATTTCGACGAGAACGACAAAGCTGTTGCCAGTTCTGCCAGTGATGTATGCGGCAAACGGCTAAGCAGTTGTCAGGCGCGATTCGGCGCTACGGCTGAACTACCCTTCGGCGCATTCCCCGGCATTGGTGCGTTCAACGGATGAATCCAACCGCTAAGGCTGCAGCACTGGAACACGCCAAGGCGGAAGACCCGCGTGAAGCCTGCGGTCTGCTGGTGGTCATTAAGGGACGCAAACGCTATGTCCCATGCCGCAATCTGGCGGAGGGCAATGAGTTCTTCATCCTTGACCCCGAGGACTATGCCGCCGCAGAAGATAAGGGCGAAGTGGTTGGCGTTGTCCATAGCCACCCCATCACCCCACCGATACCGAGCGAAGCGGACCGCGTTGCCTGCGAAAAGTCCGGACTGCCTTGGTACATCGTCAACCCCAAGACTGAGCAATGGGGCGAGCTGTCGCCTGAAGGCTACAAAGCACCGCTGATCGGGCGGGAGTGGGTCTGGGGCGTCAGTGACTGCTGGACGCTGGTGCGCGACTGGTATGCCGAGCAAGGTCTGGAATTGCCCGACTGGGATCGCCCGACCACACCAGCGGAGTTCAACGCGGCGCCGATGTTCGATGACTGCTGGCGTGAGGCTGGTTTTTACGAAGTGGACATTGCCGAGATGCAGCCGGGCGACGCGATGCTGATGGCAATCGAATCAAACAAGCTCAACCATGTCGGTGTCTACATCGGTGACCAACTGGTGTTGCATCACCTGCGCGGTCGCTTGTCCAGCCGTGATTTGCTGGGAGAATGGCTCTTAAAATGTACGGGTAGGGTCTTGCGCCATGGAAAGGGAACTTAGGCTCTACGGTCCGCTCGCCAAGTTCGTTGGACAGCGCAAGTTTTTAGCTGAGGTTGCCAGTGCTGCTGAGGCAGTGCGAATGCTGCTGGTGAACTTCCCCGGATTGGAACGCCACATGGCAGACCAGCATTACAAGGTGATTGTTGATGATATAGATGCGCAACTAGACGAAATCCATCTGCCATTTAGTCAAACAATCAAGATTGTTCCCGTGCTTGGTGGTGCTGGTGGTGGCACAGGAAAGATTTTGGCGGGCGTTGCCTTAATTGCGGCAGCCATTGTTTTTGCCCCTGTTGGCGCTGGCTTTCTTGGCGCAGGTTTAGGCGCTACTGCCGGAGCCTTCACGCTTGGCGCAGCCGCGTCAGTTGCTATTGGCTCTATTGGTGTCTCGTTGATTTTGGGAGGCGTGTCCCAACTCCTATCGCCAACACCACAGCTCGGGCAAATCGGTCCGGCATCTATGAATCCCGGTGGATCACTGACCACCAGCGAAGGCACCGAGCTAGACCCACAGGAGTCCTACAGCTTCAGCGGGATTCAGAACACCAGCCGTCAGGGAACGCCCTGTCCAGTGGTGTACGGCGAAACTATCGTGGGGTCGGTGGTGATCTCCGCTGGCATCGACGTTGACACGATCTGACATGGCTAAGAAAAAGCAGAATCAGATTATCGGTGCAGGTGGCGGACCAGCAGTCGGAGCACAAGTTCAACAAACAGTCGTTGTTCAGCAGGCTGCATCACCAGCGGTCAGGACACCAATCCGCACAGCGGACAACCTTGCCTCGACGGCAAACGCCAACATCCTCGACCTGCTGAGCGAAGGCGAGATTGAAGGCTTCCCATCTGCTCGTGCCTACGCCCGCGATTCTGATAATTACAACCTTGCCCTGCTGAAAGACGTTTATCTGACGGATACGCCTGTTCTGCGATCTGGAGCGGATGTAACTAACCTCAGCGAATCTGATTACAACTTCAAAGGCGTCACGGTTACGCCGCGTTATGGCACCAATGCGCAGACATATATCCCCAAGTTTGGCGAAACAACTGAGGACGTTGTAAGCGTCAACGTTGAAGTCCTGCAGGCAACACCTGTCACGCGCCAGATCACAGATAGCAACGTCGATGCTGTCCGCGTAAGTATTGCTATTCCGCGCCTTGAGGCAAGCAACGAACAGGGCGACGTGCTTGGAACTAGCGTCACCGTTCGCATCCAACTGCAGTACAACGGCGGCGGCTACACCACCGTCAAGGAAGACACGATCAGCGGTCGCACGGCAGATAAGTACGAACGCGATTATTTAATCGACATCAGCGGCACCTTCCCGGTGGATGTGCGCGTGGTGCGCGTGTCTGCCGATAGCAGCGCCACCGATGTTAACCCGACCATCTGGACCGCCTACACCGAGCTGATTTATCAGAAGCTGCGCTATCCAAACAGCGCACTAGCTGCAATCAGATTTCAAGCTGAGCAGTTCAACTCCATCCCTGCGCGTGCGTATCGCATTCGCGGAATCAAGGTCAAAATCCCCAACAACGCGACTGTTGATAGCGATACCGGCAGGCTGACCTACAGCGGCACATGGACTGGGACATTTGGTGCTGCCCAGTGGACGACCTGCCCCGCGTGGATTCTGTATGACTTGCTGATTAGCAGGCGTTACGGCTTTGGTGATCACGTTGCTGAGGCGCAGCTCGATAAGTTCGCCTTCTATTCCGCGTCCCAATACTCCAATGAGCTTGTGGACGATGGCACTGGCGCAGGCACAAAAGAGCCACGCTTCAGCTGCAACGCCCTAATTCAAAACCAATACGAGGCGTACAAGCTGATCAACGACCTGTGCAGCGTGATGCGCTGTCAGCCGTACTGGTCCACTGGTGCGTTGACGATCACGCAGGACAAGCCGACTGATTCCACCTATCTGTTCAACCGCGCCAACGTACTGGAACCCGGCTTCAGCTACGCCGGTTCAGACCTGAAGACCCGCCACACCGTCGCTGTTGTCAGCTACTTAGATCTCGATACCCGAGAGCAAAATTACGAAATCGTTGAAGATCGCGCCGCGATTGATAAATACGGCTGGATCGCAACCGAAATCAAAGCCTTCGCCTGCACCTCACGTGGTCAAGCCAACAGGCTCGGGCAGTGGATTTTGTACTCCGAGCAAAACGAAACCGAGGTAATTAGCTTCACCGCTTCGATTGAGGCTGGCTCGCTGATTCGCCCTGGCGCGGTCATCGACGTGCAGGATCCGATGCGCGCTGGTGTGCGCTACGGCGGCAGGATCGTTACTGCTGGTACACGCACAGTTTCGATTGATGATGCAACGGGCATCCCAAGCGATAACGCAACCATCAGCGTGCTGCTGCCTAATGGCACGCTTGAAACCAAAAACATCGTCAGCCGTACTGGCATCCTGATTACGGTCGATGCTGACTGGTCCACTGTTCCGCAAGCAAACAGCGTCTGGGTTATCCAAACCACCTCGCTGCAGACCCAGCAGTATCGAGTGCTGACGGTCCGCGAAAAAGACGGACACCTCTACGAAATCACCGGACTGCTATACAACGCCAGCAAGTACGCCCATGTGGAGCGTGGGTTCAAGCTGGCAACGCGCACCATCAGCAACCTCAACCCGATTCCAACGCCGCCGACAAGTCCTACGGCATCTGAGAAGTTCTACGAGCAGAACAACAAAGCCAAGGTCAAAATCGTTGTCAGTTGGGCAGCGGTTAAAGGCATCCCGCAGTACAAGATCCGCTACCGCGCTGGCAATGACAATTGGGAATCAGCAGTGGTCAGCAAGCCTGACTACGAGATCCTCGATACCCGCGCTGCTACCTACAGCATCGAGATCTACAGCATCAACTCACTAGGGCGGCAATCGTCGGACTTCGCCAGCCTGACCTTTGCTGCAGTCGGTAAAACCGCCATTCCCGGTAACGTTCAAAACCTCAGCTTTGAGGCAATCAATGCCAACTCGGGACGGCTGCGCTGGGCATTGGCAGATGACCTTGACGTGCGGGTCGGCGGCAAAGTCCTGTTCCGCCACAGCAACCTTACCGATGGCTCAGCTACTTGGAGCAACAGTGTTGAGCTGATCGCGGCAAAGAACGGCAATCAGACCGAGGCGATTGTGCCTCTAATTGAAGGTCAAATTCTGGTCAAATTTGAAGATGACGGCGGGCGGCAATCTGCTGCAGAAACCAGCGTCATCATCGACCTGCCTGACACGCTGGCACCACTGACCCTGATCAACCGACGTGAGGATCAGGACTCCCCGCCATTCCAAGGCAACCGCACCAACGTCTTCTACAGCGAGGAGTTTGATGCGCTGACGCTTGATGGCTCGGACTTGTTTGATGACGTGGTGGATGTTGACCTGCTGCCGACGTTTGATGTGATGGGCGACGTTCAATCATCTGGAACGTATGAGTTCGCCACCACTGTCGATTTTGGCAGCACGTTCTCGATTGATTTCAGCCGCTATTTCGTCACCCGTGGCTACTTCCCCAGTGACTTGGTGGACAGCCGCGCTGGCAATGTGGACGACTGGGACAACTGGGACGGCGACGTGATTTCCCGCGTTAATGCCGAGCTGGAACTGCGTAGCACCACCGACAACCCAAGTGGCACCCCGACATGGAGTGCATGGCAACCGTTTGTGAATGGGACATTTCGTGCGCGTGGCTTCCAGTTCCGCACCACGCTGACCAGCACCGACGTGGCGGAAAACATCTTGGTGGATGAGCTGGGCTATCTGGCAAGCGTGCAGCGGCGGACGGAGCAGAGCGTGGCACCTGTCAGCGGCACTACAAATACGGGCGTGATCTTCACCAATCCGTTCTTCACTGGTACGGCGAGCATCGGCGGCACCAACGCCTACCTGCCCAGTGTTGGGATTACGGCTCAGAACATGCAGACCGGCGACTACTTCCAAGTCAGCAGCGTGAGTGGAACTGGCTTCACGGTTAGTTTTTATGATTCAACCGCTACTCCGGTGACAAGGCAGTTCACTTGGACTGCAACCGGATATGGACGTGCGGGCTAAAGTGGGTCATAAGACTGTGTAAGCGGCTGTGGCAACCCACGACTATGTGATCGCTAATGGCACAGGTGCGGCGGTCCGTAGCGACCTGAATAACGCCCTTGCCGCAATCGTCAGCAATAACAGCAGCAGCACCGAACCCACAACCACCTACGCGTTTCAGTGGTGGGCGGACACCAATACCACCCTGCTGAAGTTCCGCAATGCGGCAAACAGCGCATGGATCACGGTCGGTGATTACAGCACCGCCAACTTCGGACTGCTGACCAGCGCCACGGCGGCTAGCACCTATCTGGCGTTGTCGGGTGGCACGGTCACTGGTGCGCTGAACATCGGCACCGCTGGCTCGCTGGTATTTGAAGGCAGCACAGCGGATGACTTCGAGACCACGCTGGCGGTTACGGATCCAACAGCTGACCGGACAATCACGCTGCCCAATGCCACTGGCACGGTGCCGCTGCTGAGCTTGGCGCAAAGCTTCAGTGCAGCACAACGCGGCGCGATTTCGGCGCTGACGGATGGGGCAACGATTACGCCTGATTTTGCGCTGTCGAACAACTACAGCGTGACTCTTGGCGGCAACCGCACGCTGGCAAACCCGACCAACCTTACCGCTGGGCAATCAGGTTGCATCTTCATTTCACAGGACGGCACCGGCAGCCGGACACTTGCGTTTGGAACCTACTGGGACTTCCCTGCTGGTACGGCGCCAACGTTGACCACAACTGCATCAGCCGTGGATCTGCTGGTTTATACGGTGCGGACTACGACTAGCATCCAAGCACAACTGATCGCAAACTTCAGCTAATGGGCGTCCCCGGATCTGCCAACCCGATGCTGCTGGCTGGTGGTGCGGCGGCGTACAAGATCAACCAGAGCTTGCGGTTTAACTCGGCGGATTCAACTTATCTATACAGAACATTTGGCAGCGGAGATCGCAACAACTGGACTCTGAGTGTCTGGGTCAAACGTGCTGGTGATTTAGCCGCTGCAGATTGCGACATCTTTTATGGATATGACGGAAGCTCTTCCGCTCTTGGCTTGGTTGAGTTTAATTCTGGTCCGATTAACCACGACCAAGGTGGCAACTCCAACGGACGAGCCGAGACAAGCGCAACCTTGCGCGATCCTTCGGCGTGGTATCACATTGTAGTTAGTGTTGATTATGGAAATGCCACTGCAGCTAATAGAGTTCGGATCTTTGTTAATGGTGTTCAGCAAACTCTCGGAGTTAACACTGTTACAACAAACGATGGACAGATAAACGGTGCTTGGCAGCACAGGATTGGCGCAAGATCCTCGTCTACTTTTAATGGTTACATGGCGGAGATGCATTTTATCGGTGGCACTACAGTCACCAATGCATCCGATTTCGGTGAAACCGATCTCACCACCGGCGCGTGGATTCCGAAGCGTTATACCGGCTCCTACGGCACCAACGGTTTCTATCTGAAGTTCGACCCCAGCGCCACCAACGGCATCGGTCACGACCACAGCGGCAACGGCAACAACTTCACGCCTTCTGGCTTCAGCACCTCCGGCACTGGTACGGACGTGATGAGCGACACGCCGACGACCAACTACGCGACACTGAATCCTATCCTGCCCAGCCTGCTGCAGGTCAAGGACGGAAATCTGATTTGTGATAGCACTAATCGAACCACTAACTACACGAACACAACTCTCGCCACTATGGGCGTCAGTTCTGGCAAGTGGTACTACGAAGCAACAGTCAATTCGGGTTCGATGATCGTCGGATGGGCAAAGGCTGGTGTAAATCTTGATTACTTCTTAGGTGTTGACAGTCTTGGCTGGAGTTACAGCTACAGCGGGCAAAAATGGAATAACAACTCTGCCCAAGCTTATGGTGCCACATACACCACAGGCGACGTAATTGGCTGTGCCTTGGATCTTAGTGCTGGAACGCTTGAGTTCTTCAAGAACGGAACGAGTCAAGGCGTAGCCTTCACTGGACTTAGTGGCGAGTTTTTCCCCGGTGTTGGCGATGGATCTTCGAGTGACAGTGTTGTAGCTTCAGTGAACTTCGGACAACGCGCCTTTGCCTACACCCCACCGACCGGCTACAAGGCACTGAACACCCAGAACCTCCCAGAGCCGACGATTAAGGATGGCGGGAAGTATTTTAATACGGTGCTTTATACAGGCAATGCATCTTCAACACGCGCTATTACCGGCGTTGGATTCTCTCCTGATTTTGTTTGGATCAAAACCCGAAGCAACAATGACAACAACAACTTGTATGACGCTGTAAGAGGAGCAACCAACTTTCTGATGAGCAACAACACCTACTCGGACCAAGCCAACGCGGCGACGCTCAAGTCTTTTGATAGCGATGGCTTTACTGTTGGCGATGCTGCTCTTGTCAACTGGAACACTTGGACCTACGCCGCATGGTGTTGGGACGCAGGCGGCAGCGGCTCAAGCAACACCGCAGGCAGCATCACCAGCACGGTGAGCGCCAACCCCTCCGCTGGGTTTTCGATTGTTACTTACACGGGGAACAGTACGGCAGGAGCAACTGTTGGACATGGCTTAGGTGCTGCTCCATCAATGATCATCACAAAAGCCAGAGGCGCTACTTCTGAGTGGGGTGTGTATCACTCAGCTCTAGGCGGCACAAAAGCTTTGCTTTTGAATCAAAATTATGATCAGCAAACAAATGTTCTTTATTGGAACAATACAAATCCAAGCAGCACGGTGTTCACGCTTGGTGGCGGATCAACTACTAACAACACTACAACCTACGTCGCCTACTGCTTCTCCGAAGTCGCGGGTTACAGCAAGTTTGGCAGCTACACCGGCAATTCCAGCTCAGACGGACCATTTGTCTATCTCGGCTTCCGCCCACGGTTTATCTGGATCAAGGCAATCACTTCAGTTTTAAGCGGATATGACTCATGGCGCAGCTGGTACATGGTTGATACTGAACGGTATCCATATAACTCATCAGACGAAAATCAACTCTGGGCAAACTTAAGTGCAACTGAAGATAAACGCGGAAACGGAAGCGATGCTGGGAACCTTGGCATCGACATACTAAGCAATGGTTTCAAGATTCGACGTGATTCGAGTTACGCGGTTGAAATTAACTACACCGGAGCCACGATGATTTACTGCGCTTGGGCAGAACATCCCTTTAAATATAGTACAGCGAGATGATGAAAAGCATACAAAGAAGAGCCGGAATCACCATAGGACAGCCGCCTAAATACACCGGCTTTGAGAACAGCATGTATGTTGTACTAAAAATTGCGTCTGGTAGTCAAAGCAATAGGGCATTGCTTTATGAGTGCCGCTGTAAAGAGTGCGGTGGCATTCACCTGCGTGACGCAAGACAGATTAAAAGACGTATGCGGTCCCGAGAATGCCCTAAGTATCGCTCCCCTAACTGGAGTGGTCTGACGCGAGAAGACGCAATCATGCGGCGTCAGTACGGAATTTCTATGAAAGACTTTGAAGAGCTGCTAGAGCATCAGCAAGGTGGCTGCGCTATTTGTGCCAAGCCGATTGACGTACTGAATCGTCGAATGAACATCGACCATTGCCATGAAACCGGCGTAGTTCGTGGAATCCTATGCACCGGGTGCAATACTGGTCTGGGGCATCTGGGTGACAACATCGAAGGATTGGAAAAGGCACTGGAATATCTGAAAAATCCGCCTTTTGCCAAATACGCCAACGCCCGCTGACCTATGAAACGGGCATCCACCACCGCTACGATCTAGCCATGGGATTCGAACTTAACGGTCAGCCGCTGGCAGTAGACCGCCCCTTCACCGACGCCAATGGCGTCAAATATCCAGCCAACTGGCTCCGCCTTTCCACCGAGGCAGAGAAGGAAGCAATCGGCATCACATGGGTGCCAGATCCGCCGCAATACGACGGTCGCTTCTACTGGGGCTATGACGCCGAAGGTCACCTGATCCCCAAAGATCACGCGCAGCTCGTTGAGCAATGGACGCAGCAAACCCGCACCACTGCTGGCACGCTGCTGGTTCCTAGCGACTGGATGGTGATCCGCGAAGCCGACAATGGCACGGCGGTATCGCAAGATTGGAAGGACTGGCGCGAATCAATCCGCGTTGCTGTTGGCGTGAAGAACACCGCTATTGCTGCCACGGCTGACACCGACGAGCTGGCGGCATACATCACCGGACCGGACTACAACGCATGGGCACCTGATCCGAATGCACCGTTAAATACGGAAGAACTTGCAAGTGATGCTGGAGAGGCTGTCCTCGGCACAGAAGCCTAGACCCCTAAGTACAATGAGTCTATCGGTATAGAACCATGGCACTTTTTCCTTTTAACGTCCAAACCCTTACGACGTTGACTGCCGCTGGGGCGACTACTGCTGTAGAGGTAACCAGTAATGCGGTTACCTTTCAGGTAACAGTGACAAGTATCGGCACCAACGTTGTGTTGAGGTTCGAAGGCAGCCTGGACAACACCAACTTCTTCAACTTGGACCAGGGTGGAGCGGATACCACGATCACGGCAAACGGCACCTACGGCTATGCACTTAACGGATGCCCGGTGAAATATATCCGCCTCCGTCTTGTCAGCCTTAGCGGTGGCACACCTAGGGTTGCCAGTAAGGTCGGGGCGCTCTGATCATGGCTAAGAATCTAACGACCGGACTGCAGCGCGGTCTGCGGCGGAGTATTGCAGGTGGCCTTGGAACGGGCGACCTATTTTCAACTGCTGCACTGGATCTCCAGTTTGCGCGACATAAGGCGTTAGATCCCCGCATCACCTTCACCCGCGCCAGCAGTGGGACGTATGTGGGCAGCGACGGGCTGATCAAGACGGCGGTGACGAACCTGCTGACGTTCTCAGAGCAGTTTGACAATGCAGCGTGGAGCAATAACAGCTCTAGCGAACAAGCCGATGCCGCTGTCGCGCCTAACGGAACAACAACTGCAGACAAGCTGATTGAAAACAACACCACAAACGTCCACGGTTTTGCAAGGGGTGGCGGCTCTGAATCCCTTGTGACAGGACTTGTTTACACTTTCAGTGTTTACGCAAAAGCTGGTGAGCGCTCGTTTGCCTACTTGCAGGCAACAAGCAACTTCGCCAAAACCTATTTTAATCTTTCCACCGGTGTTGTCTCTGCTACGGGCAGCGGACATACCGCATCAATAACAGCAGCAGGCAACGGCTGGTATCGCTGCGCGATTACCTTCACGTCCGATACCACCAACAACTCAATTCGCGCCATTGGCATGGCTGCTGCCTCTGGCATAGAAAGCTATGCAGGCGACGGCACCTCCGGCATCTACCTCTGGGGAGCCCAACTAGAGCGATCCAGCACCGTCGGTGAATACGTCAAAACCACCAGCACGATCAACAGTGCTCCACGGTTTGATCACAACCCAGAGACGGGTGAGAGCTTGGGGTTGTTGGTGGAGGAAAGTAGGACGAATTTGCTGCTTAGGAGTGAGGAGTTTGATAATGCGAGTTGGTCAGTCGCTGGTGGTGCTGTAGCAACAGCGGGAACGGCTATTGCGCCAAACGGAACAGCAACAGCCGACACCTTGACAGATACAAACGGAACCACAGCAAATCCGTCTGTTTTTCAAACCGTCACCCTTGCTGATAGCACAACGTACACAATATCGTGCTACTTAAAAGCTGGCACGAAAAGCACGGCACGAGTCGGCATACGCGACAAAGCGGGCAATGTTATTGTCAGCGACTTTAATTTAACCGCTGGCACGACAAGTGTAGGCAGTGCTGTTTTTTCTTCAATTCAGCCGGTCGGGAGCGGTTGGTATCGTTGCATCGTTGTTGCAAATTCAAGCACGGGCGCCACAAGTCAGCGTGGGTTAATCTATCTAGATGTAGGTTCGTACACCCAAGATGGCACAGGGACATTGTTGGTCTGGGGCGCCCAGTTAGAAGCCGGAGCCTTCCCCACCAGCTACATCCCCACCACCAGTGCCACGGTCACCCGCAGTGCAGACGTGGCGAGTATTACGGGGGCAAACTTCTCAAGCTGGTATCGGCAGGATGAGGGGACGGTGTTTGCGGCTGCCCAACGATTAACAAATGCCGGCGACTTCAACAGGCTTCTTTCTTTTAACGCAGGCACAACGGCAAACGTTTGGTCGATTTATGCCAGCGTTAATAAGTACGACAATTACAAAAAAGTAGGCAGCGGGGCCGACAATTTTATTTCTGGGCCTAACGTTGGAACTCTTTTGAGTAATCATCGAACAGCAGTTGCCACTAACGCTAGTACGTTGATTATGTCTACCGATGGTTTGCTTAATACCGAAACAGCAGTTTCTGGGATGCCGACAGTAGACAGGTTGGCAATAGGCTCAGAGTATTACCCGGCTCCTCTCAACGGCACCATCCGCCGCCTCACCTACTGGCCTGTTAGACTTGCAAATAACGTCCTGCAGGAGATTACGCGATGACGAGTGGGATTATGACAGACCAGCGACTCAAAAATTTTTGGCTTAAGGTAGACAAATCCAGCGGCGAAGCGGGGTGTTGGCTATGGACTGGAGCAAAACAAGGCGGCAAAAATGGAAGATATGGCGCGTTTCAACTTGGGTGGAAAGTGCAAAAACGTGCTCATAGGATTTCTTTTGAACTTGCGAATGGGCAGATTCCTGATGGCATGATGGTTTGCCATTCTTGCGATACGCCACTTTGCGTTAATCCATCTCACTTGTTCCTTGGAACAGCTAAGGACAACATTGATGACATGGATGCCAAAAATCGTAGAGTTTTTTGCACTGGCAAAAGAAACGGTGCCGCAAAATTAACGGAGGAAACAGTGCGAAAGATTTACCTGGATGCTCGCACTAATCGAGAAATCGCCGCTGACTACAACATCAACCCAAACTTGGTTAGTCAAATTAGGCTTCGCAAAATATGGGCAGAAGCAACCTCTGGCTTACCAGATCAGCCACGACGCAAACCAGGTGCAGGCAGCCCTGCCTTTCGGTTACGTCAACGCCTGCCCAACAGCACCCTTCAAACCATCACCCAATAACCATGGAAGACGAAATCCTCACACCCCCAACGCCTACCTTCTTCCGTTTCCCGGATGCTGCTGTCGGTATGGCTGCACTTGATAATGCTGGTCTGCTTGATGAAGACCAGAATTCCATCACCGCTAGCCACAATCACGCTCTTGATGTTGTCGGCATCATCTCCCGTGGTGGTGAATGGGATGAAGACGGCAACGTCATCACCGAACCCACCGTCCTAGACGGCTGGCACATCAATTATCGCGGTGAAGTGCCGGACGAATGGCTGCAATATGCTGTGAGTCCTGAGCAGCCGGTGCGGGTGTTTTTCTGATGGCAGTCAAATCGAAAACCGCACTGGGGCGTGTTGAGCACAAACCCGGCAAGCCGAAGCGCACCAGCATCGGGCAGGGTCAGCATTCACGCCCGCGTAACCGCAAAAAGCTAAGAGGGCAGGGCAAAGGCTAGTTAAACTACAAAAAAGGCCGTTTTCGCCTCACGATGGAACACCACGAAGAGGTGCTAGTTACGGCGAAACCGCCTGAAAGCCCATTTAATCAAATTGTTCCGGCACTTCTGACCGCTGCGGTGGTTGGACTTGCCGGACTTTTTATACAAGTCGCCAAGTTGGATCAATCCGTCGGCACCGTTGCCGCCGACATCCAAGAACTCAAAAACGACAGTAAAGAACGCCTCAGCGACCTCGAAACTCGGGTCCGCCAAATCGAAATGCGCATCGGCTACGGCAAATGATTGTCCACTCCACCAAATTTGAAGGCGGCTTCTCCCTGGAGCAGCTGGAAAACGAACGCGGTGAAATTTACTACCGCGCCTGCACCGGCAGCATTTGCCGCTACGCGGAAGACGAGTACATCGCCCGCATGTACTTAGAGGGAATGGGTTGGGATCCTACGCAGCCTGAGCTGGATCAATCCACTCCTCAATCTCAACCTCCAGCCGCTGATCCCAGAAATCCTGCTCCCGAAACCACTCCCGCCAGTCCCGACTTGCCTTCCGAACATTGCACGACAGACACGCGGGTATCAGGTTCCTCGGATTGGTGTGGCCGCCTTTACTTTTAGCCAGCACGTGATCGAGCGTAGCCGACCGCCCCAGGTCTGAATTGCAATAGGCACATCTATTACGCCACCGCCAAATAATCTCTTGTCTAAACCTTAACGTAGCTTCCTTTTTGTTTAAGTATTCGCCATCCATGATCTGATGGTCCATACCGCTGCATCGCTATGCAAAAGGTAGCGGCAGAAACTATTAAGCGCTGGCCCTTCTTATCTAGTACAGGTAAACTTCAGCGAGATTCCAGATTTCCATGGATCCCACCACCATTGCCGTCGTTGCGATCATCGCTGCCGCCGGTTCCGAGATCATTGCTCTGCTCCCTATCCGCAGCAACAGCTGGATCCAACTGCTGACCCTGGTGCTGAAAGTGATTGCCCGCAAAAAGCCCTAAGTCACACCTCCCCTTGGCCTTGGTCCGATGGCTACCAACAAGATCCGCCTCGCCGACCTATTTCGCTACTACAAGGCGCTGCCCCACCAGCTAGCGGCCATCACCGAGCTGGAGCAGGCCATCGATAAGGTCAATCCGCATATTCTCGGCCGCGATCAAGGCTGGTTCAAAACCTGGAGTGTTGCCGGCAAGCAAACCAACTTCCCCAACAGCTGGGAAGGCGTCCTTGAAGCCGCCCGAGTTGCTGGCGCCAAATTCCCGGAACTCGTTGCAGCGCAATGGGCTTGCGAATCCGGCTACGGCAAATTTGTATCTGGCCGCCACAACTACTTCGGCCTCAAGGGAAGCGGCACCGGCACCAAAACGCAGGAGTTCATCAACAATCAGTGGATCACAATCACCGCTGAGTTCATCGACTTCCCGGATCTACTCTCCAGCGTGATGTACCTGGTGGAGCGCTGGTACAAGGACTACAAGAACTATCGCGGCTGTAATAACGCCGGCACCCGCGAGGAAGCCGCAAAGTGGCTTGTCAAAGAAGGCTACGCAACGGACCCCAACTACGCCGGCAAACTGATCCAACTCATGGACCAGCACGCTGGAGCAGAACCTGCAATTCACCCACGAGAAAAAATCCTCCGCGTCCCATATGAGTACCAGCTTGGTACTGATGACGGCCCCAAGGGTTACCGCCAGTGCTTCAGTTCCAGCTGCGCCATGGTCGCCCGGTACTACGGCAAGATCTCGGGCGACTACGAGTACAACAAGATTCGCGCCCGCTTCGGCGACACCACCGACGCCAACGCCCAAGTTGCCGCCCTCCGCTCCCTGGGCTTGAAGGCCAGCTTCGAGATGGAAGGCACCAAAGATCTGCTGGAGCAGTTCATCACCGACGGCTACCCCACCCCCGTCGGCTGGCTACACCACGGCACTGCAACCAACCCAACCGGAAGCGGGCACTGGAGCGTTGTCGTCGGATTCACGCCCACGCATTTCATCCATAACGACCCCTACGGCGAGGCAAACCTGGCAGCCGGCGGATACATCAGCCATAAGGGTGGCGCCGGAATCGCATATTCCCGCAAAAACTGGCTACCGCGCTGGCTCGTGGATGGCAACGACACGGGCTGGTACGTCAAAATCCGCCCGTGAAGCCATGCGCCCCATCGAACACTCAACCGAATCGCAATTCCACAAAGCAGCCACCGACCAGTGGCTGATCGAGCGCTTTAATTCCGGCGATTATCGAGGTCTGCTGGAGGCCGCGCTGATCTTGAACACGCTCCACCAGCTGGAAAGAACAAAGGCCGACTGGGCCATCCACGAAGCAGCGGACAACCTAGCCGACCAATTTGGACTGGATCGGGACTCGGCTTAGCGGCCGTTGTACTTCTCGTACAGTCCGGTGTAGGTGTGATGATAAGTATGAAACTTGTCATCCCGACCATCCCAGGCGTACAGCTGTTCCAGCAGATCAACCCGACTTTGATCGACGATCACGCGCCCCCAAGCCTGTTTTGCCCACTGGGGCACTTCAGTTTTGCTCACGCTGTTTCTCCACAAGGTTGAGACGCCTCCGGGCCGTTTCTTTGGGACCGGGGGATGACCGCGCCAGTTTAGGTTTCCCGGCAACAGAACCAGGCACTTCAATCCGGCACTTTGGGTAACGATTCTGGGCAAACTCAATCGCCTGCTTCAGCGACTCCGCCCGCACCAGATCCCGCATCGGCCCCTGCCCCGGCAACCAAATTCGCAGCTCAAACAGCTTTGCCTTTTCTGAGCTGGTGCGCGAGACGCCTTCGCCCAGCTGCACTTCCCGATCTTCTTCCCACTGGAGCGGATTCACTTCACACCTCGGTAGGCAGGTTCTTCAACAGCATGAATGACCACGGTTTTGCTGGTGCATTCGGCAACGACCCGTGCAACAGCGGCAGCACGATCATGCGTGCTCCAGCTGGAGGCATCTTCTTTTCGAGTAGTGACTTGGAGTGTTTGATCGGGGTAGACGGCAGTGATCCACCGATCCCCGGCCATGATCGCGTAGCGCGTCATCGCTTTTTAGTGTTTACTGTGTAAGCCTAATGATTTTATCCTGATTCCCCCAGAATATGTAGACATCTAACTGCGTCTTATGCGTCTTTATCTGACTCCCCTTGTTCTTGCTTGGAGCGCAATCTTCCCTCAACCCGTTTTTTCACCGACTCTCTCCAAACCGCTTCGTCAGCCGCAAGAGCTGCCTTGTATTCGGAGGCTGGCAGGGCTTTTTCCAGTGCTGCGTAAACCATTTCGCGCAACATACCCGTCACCTTTTTCCCCTCAGCCGCTGCCAACTGCTCAGCCAGCTTGTAGCGGTTGGAGTCCAGAAGCAGCTGGCAATAGATTTTCGAGCCGTGGCGGAGCGGCATAGTCCTGTCTCTACTCTCCTACACAATAGCATACTGTGTCTCAGTAGTCCTACCACCGGACATCCCCATCCACATTTTTCCTCCACGCATTGGCCTGAGCCACGCGAGCCCCACCCCTCTGCCTGGAGCACCCCTTCCTAATCCCCCGCGCCCACTCCAAAAACGCAGCCGCCCTCTGCAAATCTGCCGTTTTGGCCGCACGAATTTCCCGATACAACCACTCCAGCACAATCTCCCTGCCGGTGCGACTCACGAGACTACTGGTGAGATCGCCTCTTTGGTCCGGCGGATACTAACGACATGCTGGTCCGGGCAAATCCGCAGCGCATATTCCCGCGCCGTGAACGCATCTGGAGCCTCCACGAACAAAGCATGAGTGGCCCCATGACGAGGCCACATCGTTACTAAGTATTCCGCCAGCTCGATCACTTTGCCTGGTCCCAGCTCAATCCGACCTTAGCTTCGGCAAGCGGCGGAATCGTATCCAACCAACGAGCTTCAGCTTCTTCCATGATTGTCTGCAGCTGGAGCGCCCAAGTATCGGCGTGTTCTTCTTTTACGAGCAGGATGATCTCGTCATGCACCACGCCGGCCAAGCGCACAATCTCCTCCCCGTCGGCTCTAAGGAGCGGCCACAATTTGCCAAGCGTAAGTTTGAGGACGGCTGCACCAGCTCCTTGGATTGGAGTGTTACAGCGCGTGGTGAGTTTGTTGTTCTCACCCGGTAGAAACCGCCGCAAGCCCGAGATGCGTATGCGGATAGATGGATTCCCCTTAGCCGCATCAGCAGCGC
>Ga0255172_1000109_pt1 | contig 36338 bp, 31 predicted proteins | sample Atl_Yuk_RepC_8d_FD_189952 | JGI IMG/M metagenome (GOLD analysis project Ga0255172, IMG submission 189952) | Freshwater microbial communities from Altamaha River, Georgia, United States - Atl_Yuk_RepC_8d | ecosystem: Environmental > Aquatic > Freshwater > River | place: USA: Georgia | collected... | reverse complement strand
AATTCGGCATTGACACGGAAAATATGTTTGAGTTTTGGGATTGGGTAGGTGGACGCTACTCTCTGTGGTCAGCAATAGGACTTTCTATTGCCCTTTATATTGGTATGGATGGTTTCGAAGATTTACTTAAAGGTGGTTTTGAAATGGATGAACATTTCAAGACAGCGCCTATAGAACAAAATATACCAATGATGATGGGGTTATTAGGCATCTGGTATATTAATTTCTTTAATTTTTCAACCCATGCAATCTTGGCATATGACCAAGGTTTATCTAAATTAGCACCCTATCTCCAGCAAGCAGATATGGAAAGCAATGGTAAATTTATCAATCGCGATGGCGAACACATTAATTACCATACAGGCCCTGTTATTTGGGGTGAAGTTGGCACAAATGGTCAGCATGCCTTCTATCAACTTCTTCATCAAGGCACTGAAATTGTGCCTGCTGACTTTATCATGCCGATTGAATCTCAATACACATTAGGTAAAGATGGTAATGAACATCATAAAATCTTACTTTCAAACTTTATCGCGCAAACTCAATCGCTGATGCTAGGCAAAACATACCATGAAGCCCGCGCTGAGATTGAAAAACAGGGTTATGAAGGCGAAGACATTGAAAGCTTTATTCCGCAAAAAACATTTGAAGGTAATCGACCGACTTCCTCCATACTTTTCAAAAAGTTAACACCAAAAACTTTAGGTCAAATTATTGCAATGTACGAACATAAAATTTTTACCCAAGGAATTATTTGGAATATCAATTCATTTGATCAATGGGGCGTAGAATACGGCAAACAAATTGCAAAGCAAGTTTTACCTAAATTATCTGAAAAAACACCTACAGATAACTTTGACAGCTCTACAAATGGATTAATTAATTACATTAAAAAATATCAATAACTTATTGATATTACTTAATAATTAATTTTTGATTTAATATAGCAGTCTTTAAAGATTCGTTCAAAGAAGATCCTAAACTAGCTCCAAATTTACGAGCAAAGCGATCAGCAAAGCTTTCGTAAGTCGTAAAGTCAATCACCTCTTCAGCCTTAATAATTTCGCGAGCAACATAATCGTAATTACCAAAACCATCAGCCAAACCTAGTTTAACAGCCGCTTCACCATTCCAAAAAAGTCCACTAAACATTTCTGGTGATTCCTTGAGGCGATTTCCGCGACCCTCTTTAACGACGGCAATAAATTGTTGATGAACTTCATTTAACATCTCTTGAACAAAGGCTTGTTGTTTAGCATTGATCGGTGAAAAAGGGTCAAGCATGGCTTTATTTGATCCTGCTGTCATAAGCCGTCTTTCTACACCAACTTTTTTCATTGTATCTGTAAAACCGAATCCATCCATTAAGACGCCGATTGAACCAACGATACTAGCTTTATCCACAAAAATTTCATCGGCAGCGACAGCAATATAATAGCCACCCGAAGCACAGATATCTTCTACAACCGCATATACCGGAATATGTGGATGTAATTTTTTTTGCCGTTTAATTTCATCATTAATCATGCCAGCTTGAACAGGACTTCCGCCAGGACTGTTAATTTTTAAAACAATACCTCTTGTTCCATGACTGTCATAAGCTCTTTGTATACTTTCAAAAAAGTCTTTAGCATTAACTTCATCTTTTTCGCCAATGACGCCATTAATTTCAATCAACGCAGTATGGTTGCCCGACCCACCTTTAGTATGCATTGCACCAAATGCTAAAAATAACAGCGCAAAGAGATAGAAAAAAGTAATTGATTTGAAAAATATACCCCAGCGCCTTGCAATTTTTTGCTCGCCTAAAGCCGAAAGTGCAATTTTTTCTAGAGCTTCCCTTTCCCAATGTTCAGTGGATTTCTTTTCTATTTTTTTTCTTACTGCCATTTTTTTTGCTCCGTGAATGCTTTAATAAATTTCAACCCATAATACATCGTTTGATTCTAATACATTTAATTTTTCTAATATTTCACCACGACAAGGCCCTGAAATACATTCACCAGAAGCTGGATGGTAAATGGCACCATGTGTAGAGCATATAATCCATTGCTTTTGATCATCCATAAATTCATTGGGTTTGTAATCAAGTTCAATCGGCAAGTGCTTACATTGATTAATATACGCGTGGTACTTACCCTCAAAAAAAACTACAAAGCCAGATTTGATCGTGGCTTCTTTTTGATATCCAAATTTGATCGTTGAGCCCTCACCTTGAAGGGCCTTTTTATCTATTTCAATTTTTGTGTTTGTGCTCATGGTAACAAAAAATCTACAACTTCTTTAAATGAATCAAAACATGCCAAAGGCTCAAAACTTATCAACACATCTTTTGGCTGAGCCCCATAAGTAACTGCAATGGTTTGAATATGTGCATTCTTTCCCATTTCAATATCGTAGTGAGTATCGCCAACAATCACTGCGCGATCAGCTGGAATCTGGGTTTCTTCTAAAATAGCCTCTACCATATGTGGGTGAGGTTTAGAAAAGCATTCATCTACCGTTTTAGTAGAAGAAAAATATCTATTTAATTCAGTATCTTGTAATGCAAACTTTAGACCTTTTCTACTTTTACCCGTAGCAACTGCTAACTTACATTTATTTTGATAAAGTCGCTCAATACCCTCTCTTACGCCATCAAAAAGATATGAATTACCTTCGTTTGCATGATAATGCGAACGATAACCCTCAGCGACTTTTTCTAATATTTCTGAAGATAAATGGGGAAATAGTTTAAGCAATAATTGATTTAAGCCCAACCCTAAAGTTTTTAGAATTAACTGCCTGGGAGGCGCTTTAACGCCGGCACTTTCAGCTGCTGATATAACAGCATCTACAATAATCCCTGTTGAATCAGCTACAGTCCCATCCCAATCAAGGATAACCAACTCGAAGCGAGGTGATTTCATATGGTTTGTTGACTCAAAAAGGCATCTAGTTCACGCGGCAAAGGGGCTTTTAACTCCAATAACTCTTGCGTTAAGGGATGTTTCATTTTCATGGAGAATGCGTGAAGAAACATACGTTTTAACCCTTTTTTTTGGAGCGCTCTATTTAAAGCAAAATCGCCGTACTTATCATCACCTAAAATAGGAAATCCTAGATGAGCAAGCTGCACTCTTAACTGATGCGTTCTTCCAGTGATAAGCTTAGCTTCTAAAAGAGAGTATGGTCCCAAAGATTTTTTTAAATAAAAGATAGTTTTACTCATTTGATTTTGACTGTCATCTTCATCATTGGTTACGTTGACACGTCTCTCACCAACTTGTGTGAATGTTTTTTTAAGCATTAATTCAACTGTTTTTTTAGGCTCAACCCACTCACCCTGAACCATCATGATGTATTTTTTTTCAATGCGATTATGCCTTATCATATCGTGCATGTTTACAAGCGCTGAGCGCTTTTTTGCAATCAATAAAATGCCAGAAGTTTCTCGATCAATACGATGAACAAGTTCTAAAAACTTAGCTTTAGGTCTTGCATGACGGATCAGCTCTATAACGCCGAAATTAAGTCCACTACCACCGTGGACAGCATAACCACTTGGCTTATTGATAGCCAATAACGCATCATCCTCATAAATAATATTTGTTTCTAACCATGCGGTTTGTTGCTGTTTGGGCTCGATAGCATGAGACGCCCTCTCCGTTTCTACTGCAATAGGAGGAATCCTAACTTGATCATCTATTTTAAGACGATAAGAAGTATCGATTCGTTTTTTATTTACCCTAACTTCACCACTTCTGAGAATTTTATAAATGTGACTTTTGGGTACATTTTTTAAAATTTTTAAAAGGAAGTTATCAATTTTTTGTGTTTCACTTGCTTCATCCACAACAACAAATGTGGCTTTTTCATGAGAAAAAAGATTTTTAGCGTTACTATTTTGAGCCATATTTTGTTTAATTGGATTTATACCCTATACTAGGTGTGTTCAGACTCTCTTAATCAATTGAATTGAAGAGATAATTTAAGCTGAATTATACCGTGACAACAAATTACTATGGCTTTTTCCGCTCGCCTTATTTTAAGTAGCGGCCTTGAAACAAGGTTTAAAAATTTAAAGAATATTTTAGTTTTATTGCACATGTACATAACAAAGATCCATAAATATTTTGCTCAACAATCTTACAAATAAGATATGTGACTAAGTAAATAATTTAAAACTTTTTGATAAAAAAGTTTTACCCGAGAAATGCTGGCTTTCTCTAAAGCTAGATGTGCACCTGAATAGCTGAAATACATTCTTTATCTTAAAACCTACTTGTAGGAGTTTTAGATAATGAAACGTATGCTTTTTAATGCAACCCAATCAGAAGAGTTGCGAGTTGCAATTGTAGATGGTCAAAAATTAATTGATCTTGATATCGAACGCGGAAGTCGTGCTTTAAAGAAAAGTAATATTTATAAAGGTATCGTTACCAGAATAGAACCTTCTCTTGAGGCAGCTTTCGTTAACTATGGCACAGAGCGTCATGGTTTTCTTCCCTTCAAAGAAATTTCACCTCAGTACTTTAAAGAATCAACTCAAAATCGCCCACGAATTCAAGATGTTATTGAAGAAGGTCAGGAAATCATCGTTCAAGTTACAAAAGAAGAACGGGGTAATAAAGGTGCAGCCCTATCCAGTTATCTTTCACTTGCTGGACGATATATCGTATTAATGCCTAACAATCCTGATGGTGGCGGTGTTTCAAGACGTGTTGAAGGTGAGGAGCGAAATGAATTCCGCGATCATCTCTCAAATTTAGACATTCCAGAAGGCATGAGCGTTATAGGTCGAACAGCTGGAGTAGGATCATCTCTTGAAGAACTTCAATGGGATTTAAATTACCTTAAACAATTATGGACTGCTATTGAGGAAGCATCTGAAGGTCAATCCGGTGCTTTTCTAATTTACCAAGAAGGCAATCTCGTGATTCGAGCAATTAGAGACTACTTTCATCCTGAGATAGGCGAAATTCTCATAGATACCCAAGAGATTTATGATCAAGCCACTCAATTTATGAATCATGTTATGCCAAATTACGTAGATCGCGTAAAGCTATACGAAGATGAAGTCTCTTTATTTTCACGCTTTCAAATCGAACATCAAATTGAATCAGCTTTCTCGAGAGAGGTTCGATTGCCATCAGGCGGCGCTATTGTGATTGACCATACAGAAGCCCTGGTGTCTATTGACGTAAACTCATCCAGAGCCACTAAGGGAAATGATATTGAACATACTGCATTCAATACTAATATTGAAGCTGCTGAAGAAGTTGCTAAGCAACTAAGACTGCGAGATTTGGGTGGTTTAGTAGTTATTGACTTTATTGATATGGAAAGCCAAAAAAATCAACGAGAAGTAGAAAGTCGATTTAGAGAAGCGCTTCATCATGATCGTGCAAGAGTTCAAACAGGCAAAATTTCACGCTTCGGATTACTTGAACTTTCTCGTCAAAGACTTCGACCAAGTATTGGAGAGTCTAGCAATAGCATATGTACCAAATGTAATGGCACTGGTTCAATTAGAGATATTCAGTCAACAGCATTACATATTCTCCGCATGATTCAAGAAGAGTCGATGAAAGAACATAATGCAACTATTTCAGCTCAATTGCCTATTGAAGTAGCAACTTTTCTTCTCAATGAAAAACGTTCAGATATTTTCAATCTTGAACAACGCTTAAAAGTTGAAATTATATTAATTCCTAATAAGCATCTTGAATCTCCTAATTATTCAATATCAAGTACAAAACAAGATGATATTGTGAGCCAATCTAAACCTAGCTATCAGATGATGGAATCATTAAATGAAGGCAATCAGGTTTTAAACTATAAACAATCTTCTAATGAACCCAAACAAGAACCTTTGGTAAAAGGCATTATTCCTGATAGCCCTGCTCCTTCTGGATCTGCAAAATCTAATAAAACATTATTTGGTTTCTTTAAAAATCTCATTGCTGGTGATGATGAGAATATTGAAAATCATAATCATGAAGAAAAGCTAGAAGTACCTGAAGCAGCAGAAAGTAATCGCTCTCGGCCGCATCACAACAATCGAGGAAGAAATAATCGCCATCAAAAATTTAAACAACATAATAAGAAGCAACCTCAAGCAGAAGGCCAGCCTTCTGAATCAGATGAAGCTTCAGGTTCTGATAATGCATCTTCTCAAAATGTACGATCAAATCAAGATAACAACAGAAGAGGCCGAAATAATAAACGTGGTCGCTTTAATAAAGATCGTAATCCCAGAGCTAACGAAAAGCCAAATGATTTTGAGAAAAAAACTTTAGCAGATCAAAATTCATCTGTTTTAAATAAACCTATTGCTGAAGTTAATGTGTCTCAAGTTGAAAAAACAGAGGCTAAATCAACTGAAATCTCTAAAAAACCTACAAAGCCTAAAAAGCGAATTGAAGAGAAGCCTGTTGATTTAAAGGCTATTGGTCTTGAGCTTGTTGAAACAAAAGCCAAATCAAAACCTAAAGCCAAAAAAGAAATAGAAGAAAAACCTAAAAAAGCTGCACCAAAGAAAACTGCAGCTTGGCAAAAAAAAGAGAAAGATAAAGTAAAAGATGAGCCTATCGTAATGATTGAAACGAAGGCTCCGAAGAAAAAAGCTGCTAAATAGGTTACTGCTTAATAAAACTTAACGTAAGCCAGCCTAGGTATGCCATTAATAAAGAGCCAAAGACGTGAAACGCAACAAGAATGAGTGAGGCAACAAACTCATTCTTTTGCAGCAATTGAAAAACCTCAGCAGTAAAAGCTGAAAAGGTCGTAAGGCCGCCTAAAAAACCTATATTAATAATAAGCTTTAAATCTGGGCTTAACTTACCAAATAATTCAAAAGCACCCATTGATATTCCCATTAAATATCCACCTATCAGATTTACAGTCAATGTTCCCAATGGAAATATTGGATGCATAGTATTTAATAATATACCTATGCCCCATCGGGTCCATGCACCTATAGCTGCTGCTAACCCTATGTATAATAAGTTTTTCAAGATAATTTTAAAAAATGCTCACGATAATATTTTAATTCTTCAATAGACTCATATATGTCTGACAAAGCCTCATGTTTACTTGATTTTTTAAAACCTTGATAGAGTGCCGGTCTCCATCGACGAGAAAGTTCTTTAAAAACACTCACATCTAGATTTCTATAATGAAAATAACTTTCTAATGTTGGCATATGCTTTGCCATAAATCGTCGATCCTGGCATATAGAATTACCACACATAGGTGATTTATTCGGAGCAATATATTTTTTTAAAAATTCAATGGTTGCTTCTGAAGCATAAGCTTCATCAAAAGATGATTGCTTAACTTTTTCAATCAAGCCTGATTTTGAATGTGTAGACTGATTCCACAAATCCATGCCATTCAATATTTCATCCGATTGATGAATAACAATTACAGGGCCTTCAGCAATGATATTCAGATTTGGATCAGTCACTACAGTTGCAACTTCGAGCACTTTATCGGTCTCGGTATTTAGCCCACTCATTTCCATATCAAGCCATATTAAATTATCGTCCGAAGAACTCATCATGATTTCCATTAAAATAGTACTAATTGAATGAAACAATCTACAACGCCAGATTGTTTTCATACAGAATACTAGAATATTAACTTAATTCAGAGAGATTATGGACGAAATACTACGTAACACTTTTATCGCAGTTCTTACTTTAAGCACCAGCATTCATTTATGGCTTTTAAAAAGACATGTTAATTTTATAACGCTTAATAAAAATAAAGTTCCTGATGCCTTTAAAAAAAATATCAGTCTCAAAGACCATCAAAAAGCAGCAAATTATGCAATCGAAAAAAGTAAACTTGGCTTTAAAGATACGATTATTCAGGCTTTTATATTGCTTCTACTGACTGTTGGTGGAGTCATCAGCGTAATATCAGAACTTTTTAACGCACATACTTCGCCTTTATTAAAAGATGTTGCAATGATATTGAGTGTGATGCTTATTACAAGTCTTATCGATTTACCCTTTAATTATTACAAAACATTCAAAATTGATGAAAAATTTGGTTTTAATCGAATGACAAAGAAATTATTTTTTACGGACCTTTTTAAACAGATGATTTTAGGATTATGTCTTGGGCTTCCTATTTTATTTATTGCATTGTGGATGCTAAAAAATGCTGGGGTTTATTGGTGGTTTTATCTTTGGGTGGTTTGGAGTTTATTTAATCTCTTGATACTTGCAATCTACCCTACCTGGATTGCTCCTTTTTTTAATAAATTTTCACCTTTAAAAGATAAAACTTTAAAAACTAAAATCATCGCGCTATTAAAAAAGTGTGGGTTTAAGTCTCAAGGATTATTTGTTATGGACGGGTCCGCAAGAAGCAATCATGGCAATGCATATTTCACAGGATTTGGTAAAAATAAGCGTATTGTATTTTTCGATACCCTCTTAGAGCGTCTTAATCATAATGAAATTGAAGCTGTCTTAGCACATGAACTTGGACATTTTCATCATAATCACGTTAAAAAAAGGATTGTGATGATGTTTTTAGTGAGCTTTATTGGCCTTGCTATATTAGGATACCTAAAAGATCAATTATGGTTTTATCATGGGTTGGGCATTACAGTTCCTTCTGATGGGAGCGCTTTGCTTCTTTTTATGTTGGTTGGCCCTACTTTTATTTTTTTCATAAGGCCAATCATGGCATTTTATTCAAGACAAAATGAATTCGAAGCAGATCGTTACGCAAAAATAAATTCAAATGCTAAATATTTAAAAGACTCGCTGGTTAAACTTTATCGAGATAACGCGTCTACTTTAACGCCTGATCCATTATATTCGGCATTTTATGATTCTCATCCCCCTGCTTTGCAGCGTATCGCAAGACTTTAAGATCTTTTTATTTTACCAATGGTAAAATGCCAACAACTTAGACGACTTAAAGTTTAATAAATGGATATTACAACACGTTTAGAATTTGATGCAGGACATCGCATACCTAATCATAAAAGTAACTGTAAAAATTTACATGGGCATCGTTATGCTATCGAGGTTACCGTGACTGGCCCAATTCATCAGGATAATAAAAGTTCTGATTTTGGTATGGTGATTGATTTCTCTGATGTAAAACAAATTATTAAAGATTTAGTTGTTGAGTGCTGGGATCATGCATTTATTGTTTATCAAGACGACAAGGAAATTGTTAATTTCTTAAATACACTTCCAAACCATAAAACTGTAATATTTCCAGTTGTTCCAACCGCAGAGAATATGGCATCAGAAGCTTATCGAATCTTAAGTGTTGAATTCAACAAACGCTTTAATCATCAACTTAAAATCAAACAGATTCGTATGTATGAAACGCCCAACAGTTGGGCTGATGCTATTTAATTTTAATTACCAAATAAGTTTTTTTTCGCCTTTCATTTTATTCAAATAAGCTTCATGTTTTTTAAGCTCTTCATCATCAGCCTTTAAAATAAAAAGATTAGCGGGCCGTTTGGCATTTTTTTCTCCGACAACATCTGATCCGGTGTATTGAAAATCTATCATAAGATCTTCTTGTCCCCGAGTCATGGCCAAATAAACTTCAGCTAAAAGTTGTGCGTCTAACAAGGCTCCGTGAAGACTTCTTTGAGAATTGTCGATGTTATAAAAACGACACAAAGCGTCTAAGCTATTGCGCTGCCCTGGCCGCATATCTTTAGCCATTTTTAATGTATCAATAATATTAGCAACCGCTTCTTCAATGGGTGGCTTTTCGATTAAACCAAATTCCATGTTAATGAAACCAACATCAAATGGTGCGTTATGAATAATAAGTGTTGCGTCTTTTATAAACTTTATAAAGTCAGAAGCAATCTCACTAAATCTAGGTTTATCTTGTAAAAAATCTAAAGTGATTCCATGTACCTCTTGTGCTGCAGGATCTATTTCCCTGTCTGGATTTAAATAAAAATGAAAAGAATTGTTTGTGGGTCGGCGATTTACAATTTCAATTGCAGCAATTTCAATAATTCGATGCCCTTGATTAGCATACAACCCAGTTGTTTCTGTGTCTAAAAAGATATGCCTCACTATGATTCCTTAAATAAGTTATCAACGCCTTGATTTGCTAATTGATCTGCTTTTTCATTGCCATCATGACCTGCATGACCCTTAACCCATAGCCATTCGATTGAATGAGCCAAAGCTAACTCATCAAGCCTTTGCCATAGGTCTATATTTTTGATAATTTTTTTACTACTATTTTTCCAATGGTTACGTTTCCAAACATGAATCCACTCTGTAATGCCTTTTTGGACGTATGTAGAATCGGTATATATTTTGATTTCTGATGTCTGCTTGATCATCTCGAGTGCTTTAATTACTGCCAATAACTCCATACGATTATTTGTAGTATTTCTTTCACCGCCGCAAATAGACTTCTCGTTTGTTCCATAAATTAGTAATGCACCCCATCCACCATCACCTGGATTCCCTCTGCAAGCACCATCTGTATAAATCGTGATTTCGGGTTTCATGGTTCAACTTTATAAGTTTTAGATTTCTGGGCCGAGTATATTGGTGTCTTAATTAGTCTCTTTTGCCAAAGAGGTTTAATAGGTGTCATACCATGCACCCTTTTTTGTATAACGATAAAATAAAATCCTCCCAGCATAGGCCACCATCGATCACCTAATTTTTCCATAACATGTATTCTTCTGAGCCATGATGATTGCTGAATTGGAGGAACATAGCATCCCATTTTTCCTTCAACCATTTCTAAACCTACAATTGGAAGCCACTCTTTAACTTTACTTAAAGATATAAATTTAGTATTCCAAGGATAGTCGATATCAAAACTCAATAATCTTTTTAATCCCCACAAGCTTGTTGGGTTGAAACCTGTAATAATGAGACGTCCTTCAGGCATCAAAACTCTATGAATCTCTTTGAGTAATTCATAAGGCTCAGCCATTTGCTCTAATATATGAGGCGCAATAAGCAAATCAACCGAAGACTCATCAAAAGGTAGGGCTTCGTTCGAAGTCATTAAATCAGCATGATTAGAATTTAACGAGAATTTGTTTTGAATACGTGAGTGATCCAAGAAATCAATGTCAAAATTACCCATTTGAATCGCATAAAATCCAAATGTATCGACAACTACAGGGTTTATATATTTATATTCTAAATCGATTAAATATCGGCCTAAAGGGCTATTAAACCATTCCTGTGGTGAAATTTTAGGCATAAAAAATATCTTATAATGATCTAATTACTTTACTATGAATACAAATGACAGGCTACAGAGAAAATCAATTAATTCATATAGAACCCATTGAAGCTTTTCAGGATAATTATATTTGGTTAATTCATAACAATAAAAAAAGTATTGTAGTTGACCCGGGTGATGCCAATCCAGTTATAGAAACTTTAGCAAGAAAAAGTCTCGGCTTAATCGCCATCTTAATCACACATCACCATGCAGATCATATTGGTGGCGTTAGAGAGCTTCAAAAAAAATATCCGAATATTAAAACTTTCGCTCCTTACAAAGATAAATATGATTTTGTCAATAAAAGCCTTAAAAACGGGGATGAAATTAATATTCCTGAACTTCAAATAAACTATAAAATAATTGAAATTCCTGGGCACACCCAAGGTCATATTGCTTATTACGATATGAATAACCTTTTCTGCGGCGATACCCTATTTGCATGTGGGTGCGGCAAAATATTCGATGGAACCCATGAGCAAATGTATGACTCCTTAAGAAAAATAAGTGCTTTACCAAAAAAGACAAAAATCTATTGTGCGCATGAATATACTAAAAAGAATATTGCATTTGCCCTATCATTAAAGCCTGATGATATGAATCTAAAATTAAGAAGAGAATTTACATCACATTTAAAAATCACTGTCCCATCGACGCTCGATGAGGAATTAAAAACAAACCCATTTCTAAACTGTCACTCTCTAGAAGCATTCAAAAAGCTTAGAGATCTTAAAGATCAGTTTTAACATGTCGTTACAATTTAAACGTTTTTTAGCCCTTATTTTTATTTCGTTGTTACTAATAACAAGCGCATTCGCCGAAAGAAACACTTTAGGGGAGGAAATTAGCGTTTTAGATAATGATGTGCTTGATCAGGAAATCAACAAATTAAATGCATTAAATTTCAATCCGGAAGCCTTACCTAATAAAACTCAAAATCTCCAGTCTAATAAAGCTGAAATCAATTTATGGCAGCGGATTTTTTCTAGATTTGAAATCAAGGATGAAAATAATTTGAGATCCAAAAAATATGAAGACTGGTATTCGGCACGCCCTGAATATGTAGAAAGAATGATGGATCGAAGTCAAAAATATCTTTTTTACGTTGTTGGCGAAGTTGAAAAAAGAGGTATGCCATCAGAAATAGCGCTTCTTCCTATGATAGAGAGCGCCTATAATCCAATTGCAAATTCAAGAAGCAAAGCTGTAGGTATTTGGCAATTTATTCCTTCTACAGGACGGCTCTATGGCTTAAAACAAGACTGGTGGCAAGATAAAAGACGTAATGTGGTAGATGCAACAAATGCAGCTCTCGATTATCTGCAAAAACTTCATGCATTATTCGGCACCTGGGATCTTGCATTAGCTGCATATAATGCTGGTGAAGGAACTGTAAGTCGAGCCATAGCTAAGAACAGAGCAAAGGGGTTACCGACAGATTATGCGCATCTTAAACTACCTGCTGAGACAAAAGACTACGTTCCAAAGCTACAAGCTATAAAAAATATTGTTTTAAATCCAAATCAATATGGTCTCTATATAAACTCAATACCAAATAAACCCTATTTTACTTATGTTGAAGCACCCGCTCTTATAGATGCCGATTTAGCGGCAAATCTCGCAGAAATTTCTTATGATGAATTTTTGCTTCTAAATTCAGAGCATAGAAGGCCACTCATTAAAACAAACGAAAAAACTCAACAACTTATATTACCTATAAATGCAGCAGATACCTTTGTTAAAAATCTTAGCCAAAATGACAAGCCCTTAGTGTCTTGGAATATATATCAACCCAAACGTAATGAGAAAATTAAAACTATTGCAAATAAATTTGATATGGAGGAAAGCGATCTTATTAAAGCAAATGATTTAAACCCACAAAAAATAATCAAGCCTTCTACAATTATATTAGTTGCTAAAAAAGAAGGTGCAGAAACTAATGCGAATCAAGATATAGAGGAATCAAAAATTAATAAAGAAACCAAATCTGAAGATTCAACAAGGCCTAATAAGTACAAAGTAAAACGAGGTGATACGCTAACGAAAATAGCAAAGAAATATGGGCTATCTGTAAATGAATTAAAAGATATCAATCAAATTACTGAACCAGATATTCAAATTGGCTCCACGCTTAGACTTCAATGAGATAATTAACTAACCAAACTTATGTATATCAGATATTTATTATTAGTATTCTTGTTGTTTAACGTAACTTCTTGTAGCGACAAGAAAGTGTCTATTTACAACTACGAAGGAACTTTTAATAGCGAAAAAGGTGGGACACTAATTGATGCAATGTCAGGAGAGCCCAGTAATCTTATATCAATGATCGCTGGGGACTCAGCTTCATCAGCTATATCAGGAAACATTTTTAATAAACTTATTAAATATGACAAAAATTTAGAATTAGCGCCTGAGTTAGCAGATAAATGGACTATTTCTGGAGATCAAAAAACAATTACTTTTTATCTAAAAAAAAATCTTCAATGGGCTGATGGCCATAGCTTAACAAGTGATGATGTTCTTTTTACATGGAAACTTGTTACTGATGACAAAACAAGAACCCCTTACGGATCTGACTATAAGCTAGTTGATAAAGCTGAAGCACTTGACCCTTTCACATTTCGAGTGAATTATAAAAAAGCTTATGCTCCTGCGCTAGACAGCTGGGCATCACTTCAAATACTCCCAAAACATATCCTTAAAGATGAGGATATCAATCACACCTTTTTTTCAAGAAAGCCTACAGGTTCAAGTTACTACAAATTGACACAATGGATTAATGGAGAAAAATTATCTTTGGAAGCGAGTCCCTCATCAGTGATGGGCGAACCTAATATAAGTCAACTCACCTCGAGATTTATTCCTGATACGTCTTCTCAATTTTTAGAATTGATTGCTGACAACATTGATCTGATGAATATCAATCCCATTCAATTTGCACGCGTCATACCTTCGAGGCCTGATCTTAAAAATAAGCTAGCGCTCTATAAAGAACTTGGAAATAGTTATACCTATCTTGGCTTTAATTTAAAACATAGTCCATTTAATGATATTAAAGTAAGACAAGCAATTAACTATGCTCTTGATAAACAAGAAGTCATTGATGGGGTACTTTTAGGTTTAGGTGAGCCTGTTGCTTCTCCTTACAAACCTGGGACCCGATGGAGTGATAAAAATCTTCATCCCTATCCTTATGATAAAAATCTAGCTCTTAAATTACTTCATGAAGCGGGTTTTAATGATTCAAATCATGATGGCATCTTAGAAAAAGATGGAAAACCTTTTACATTTGAGATTCTTACTAATCAAAATAAACAAAGAGAGATGACAGCAGTTCTTATACAAAGAAGACTCAAAGATGTGGGTATCGATGTAAAAATAAGAGTGATCGAATGGGCAAGTTTTGTAAATCAATTTATCAAAACAGGTGATTTTGATGCGGTGATTCTAGGCTGGAGCCTATCACTTGATCCTGATCAATATAATATATGGCATTCTTCACAACAAAAACCTGGACAATTTAATTTTATTGGATACAACAATAAAGAAGTTGATCAACTGCTTGAAGAAGGTCGTACTGAATTAAATCCTGATAAACGTGAAAAAATTTATCATGCTTTTTCAAAAATCTTACTTAATGAAAGTCCAGTAATTTATCTTTATGCTGGATATGGTTTAACTGCGATGAATAAGCGTATTAAAGGTATTGAGTCACCCGCACCTCCAGCTGGGATTGCGTATAATTCATATGAATGGTTTATTCCTTCCACTTTGAGAAGAAATGAAATAGCTCCATAAGATGCTCAACTATCTCATCAAACGTTTACTATGGATGATTCCAATGTTAATTGGAATTAGTCTTATTTCATTTTTTATTATGCATTTAGCGCCTGGTGATATTACTGCATCAGAATCAGCTTTCAACCCCAAAGCTTCAGAAGAATCCCGTCAAAAATTAAGAGCTCTTTATAACTTAGATAAACCATTGATGACTCAATATAGTTTATGGTTAAAACGTATAGTCAAATTAGACTTTGGAAATTCTTTTGCCTCACACCAACGCCCTGTCTTGTGGGAAACTAAAGATGCTAAAGGAAATGTTTCTAAAGGTATGATTCAAGATGCATTGCCTATAACACTGATGATAAATTTAATAGGTCTTCTAGTCATCTTTGCGCTATCAATTTTTTTAGGCGTAGTTTCAGCTGTAAACCAAAACCGATGGCCAGACCGACTGATTACTATTATTGTATTTGTAGGATTTGCTATACCTGGTTTTTGGTTAGCACTTTTATTGATGTATTGGACTGGCGTAACTCACTCATGGCTTCCTATTTCAGGCCTTCATAGTGCGGGTTATGAAAAAATGAGTCATATTGCACAATATGTAGATTTGTTTAAACATCTTATATTGCCAGTTTCTATTTCAAGCCTAGGTGGGCTCGCAAGCATTTCTCTTTACGTCAGAAATGGAATGCTAGATATACTTCAACAAGATTTTATTACGACTGCTCGCGCAAAAGGCCTGCCAGAAAATAAAGTTATCTATGGGCACGCCCTAAGAAATACACTCCTCCCTCTTATCACTATCATAGGATTATCAATTCCAGGATTAATTGGTGGTTCTGTTATTGGAGAGTCTATTTTTGCAATTTCTGGTATGGGCAAATTATTTTTCGATGCTGTGTTAATGAGGGACTTTCCAGTGGTAATGGGAATTCTTACTATTGGATCCGTTTTAACATTATTTGGAAATTTAATCGCAGACATTGGCTATGCATGGGCAGATCCAAGAATTAGACGAGGCATTTCAAATTGAAAAACCTCACACAAAATCCACTAGCCTTAAGTGGTCTTATTATTATTGTTACCGTACTTTTTGTTGCAATTTTCGCTCCGTGGCTTTCACCTTACGACCCTAATTACATTGATATTCATTCGATCCTTTTACCCCCTTCTTACTCACATTTCATGGGGACTGATGGGCTAGGTCGAGATGTCTTTTCACGCATGCTCCATGGATCAAGAATTTCACTTCTTGTAGGCTTTGTTGCAGTTGGCATTGCTACCTTGATTGGAACATTTTTAGGGGCTATTGCTGGTTTTTATCGAGGTTATATTGATTCAATTATTATGCGCTTTGTAGATATTATGTTGTCTATTCCTACTTTTTTTCTTATTCTTGCAGTCATTGCTTTTTTAACCCCTTCTATTTGGAATATCATGATTGTGATTGGATTAACATCTTGGATGGGCGTAACCCGCCTTGTGCGTGCAGAATTTCTGAGCCTGAGAAATAGAGAGTTTATATTGGCGGCCGAAGCAATGGGGGCATCAGATTACAGACTTATCTATAAACATCTTCTCCCGAATAGTCTAACACCCATCATCGTAAGCTCTGTTTTAGGGATTGCAAGTGCTGTTTTAACTGAGTCTGGATTAAGTTTCCTTGGGCTTGGAGTCCAAGCACCTCAATCTTCATGGGGGAACATTCTAACTGATGGCAAAGAATATATTCAATTTGCATGGTGGTTATCGTTATTCCCAGGGCTCGCTATTTTGGTTACAGTCCTAGGTTATAATTTACTTGGAGAAGGATTGAGAGATTTACTTGATCCTAAAAATAAGAATCAAAAAAAATAAAGGGATACAACATGGGTTTTTTGAAAGGTAAACGCGTTTTAATTCTTGGCTTATTAAGTGATCGATCTATTGCTTATGGTATTGCTTCAGCCATGAAACGAGAAGGCGCTGAATTAGCTTTCACCTATCAAATGGAAAAACATGATGAACGCGTTAAAAAACTCGCTCAAGATTTTAATTCAAGTATTGTATTACCCTGCGATGTCTCGAGCGATGAGCAAATCGACAACTTATTTCCTCTTTTAAAAAAACATTGGGATAAGTTAGATGTGATTGTGCATTCAGTCGCCTTTGTGACAAAAGAAGCTTTAAAAGGTGATTTCGTTGAAGCTACAACTCGCGAAAATTTCAGAATAGCTCATGATATAAGCTCTTATAGTTTTACAGCATTAGCAAAGGCTGCTTTGCCTATGCTGAGTGAACATGCGAGCTTACTCACATTAAGTTACTTAGGCGCTGAAAGAACAATGCCAAACTATAATGTCATGGGACTCGCAAAAGCAAGTTTAGAAGCTAATGTAAGATACATGTCTCAGAGCCTGGGACCAAAGGGTATCAGAGTTAATGCAGTTTCAGCAGGTCCTATTAAAACACTTGCTGCATCTGGTATTGCAGACTTTGATCGTATGATAGGCTTTAATGAAAAGCATGCCGCTTTAAGACGAAATGTTACGATTGAAGAAGTTGGAAATGCAGCAGCGTTCTTATGTAGCGATCTTGCATCTGGCATTACAGGTGAAATTACATATGTAGATGGCGGCATGAATATTACTGCCGCAGGTTCGATCGATTAATTCTTTTGTGCTGTTTCAAAGAATTTTTGATTTACTGAAACGCTCGCTTTCGCTTTTAATCCCTTAAGATAAGCACTTAAGTACTCAGAGGTTAGTGCTTCTGTGTAATCTAAAGCAAATGCTTTTTTATTTTCTTCATTATTATCATTTGGAAATGACACTTTATTTACTTTAACAATAACGTATCCATTATTGCCATCAACAAAACCACTATAACTAGGAAGCTTATCTGTAGGCATTTTATATGCATGATTAATAACAGCCTCGCTTAAACCTTTAGTATTTTTTCGATCCACTAAAACTGCTGGCTGCCAATCAATTTTTCGTGAAGTGTCGCTAATAGTTTTTAAAGCTGCCTCACCTTCGCTAGCCACTGTTTTCTTTGCTGCTTCGAATTTTAAATAATCTTCGATATTCTTTTTGACATCAGTAAAAGGTTTGGTAGATTGTGCTTTGTAATCTACTACGCGCGCAGAAATTAAATTATTAGGTGTTACTTCAATGGCTTCAGTATTTCTATGATCTTTGATAGATTCTTTTGAATATAAAGCATTCATCAATGTTTCATTTTTGAAAAATTTATCTGAATCATTTCGGCTAATCCAATCTGTTTTTTGAATAGGTAGATTAAATTTTTTTGAAACAGCATCAAGGCTCGATGATTGTTCATAAACTTTATTACTAAACTCTTCGGCAAGAGCTGCAAATTTTTCCTGCCCTTTTTGATAGATTAATTCAGCTTTTATTTGCGGCTTCATGCTATCAAAACTACCGCCTTCTCCAATAATCTTGGTAAGTTTAATAATATGGTAACCAAAATCAGATTCAACAATATTACTAATCTCATTCACTTTCATTGAGAAAACGGCATCATCAAATGGCTTAACCATCATACCGCGACCAAATGCCCCTAATTCACCGCCCTTTTTAGCAGACTCAGGGTCTTGTGAATATTTCGTTGCTAATTCTTCAAATTGTTTGGGATTCTTTCGAATTTGACTCAAAAGTTCTTCAGCCTTTGCTTTAGCTTTAGCTTTTTCTGCAGGTGCAGCATTTTTTGAAGCTGCTATTAATATATGACTTGCTTCTCTTTGTTGTTGATTTTGATATTTATCTGAATTTGTTTTATAAAAAGTTTTGATTTCATCTTCTGTCACATTAATAGTTGGAAGAATACTTGCTAATGAAAATACAACAAACTCAGCTTTTACTTGCTCAGGTGCTAAAAATTTAGATTTGTTTTGATCATAAAAAGCTTGCATCTCTTTTTCAGCAATATTTGCTTTCGCCATATATTCTTTAGTTTTAAATTCAGCGACACTTATTTCTCTTTGTTGTGATGTTGCTTTTAACGTCTCTGCTAAATTATTTGGTGGGATAAATGTGAGTTTTTGAAGTCCATCGCGAACCTGCTGAATGAGCAAATCATTTCTTATGCTTTCTTCAAATTTCTTAGGAGTAAGTTGATTACTTTGCAAGACTTTGTCATAAAGTTCTTGTGAAAATTTTCCATCTTTTTGGAACTCTGGCATACCAATAATGTATTGGCTTAATTGTTGATCAGTAATTTTAAATTTACTTTTTTTAATATCATTATTGACTAATTGTTTGGAGATTAAGCCGTCAACTACAGACTCTTTAAATTCGAATGAATCAAACATTGCGGGATCAACTTTTTTACCTTCAGTCATCATGCGATTACGAACATTTTCAATCGCACGATTGTATTCTGGCAGTGCAATCTTATAGCCATTAACTTTAGCTATGCTTAAATTGTTACCGGCTTGATTTAGATATGAGTCAATTCCAAACAATGCAAAAGGAATAAGAATGAGCGCCAAAATAACTTGTGCGGCCTTAGTTTGAGCGTAACTTCTAAATTTTTCTAACATTGGATTTATCCTAATATCTTTTATCTTTTTATGATAAAAAAAGACACCAAAAAGTTCTTACTGAATTAATAAAAAGGCGAATCTTAGGATTCGCCTTAAAAATGTTGGCGGAGTGGACGGGACTCGAACCCGCGACCCCCGGCGTGACAGGCCGGTATTCTAACCAACTGAACTACCACTCCAAAACTTGCTACTAAGATTGGTGGGTGCTGACGGGGTCGAACCGCCGACATTCGCCTTGTAAGGGCGACGCTCTACCAACTGAGCTAAGCACCCATGCACACTCATTAGTAAGGCGGCTATTTTACAACATAGTCCTTACCAACGCTAGGTTTACGCTAATGTGTAATGGTTTTTGTAATATTACTGAGTTTTTTATGGGGGACAGGCACAGGTTTTTGGTCCTTTGTGCCTATACTTTTAGGCATTTTAGTTAAAGTAAGCTCCAAAACTTCATCAATCCATCGAACAGGATGAATTTCTAAAGCGTTTTTCACTTCATCTGAAATTTCAGTTAAATCTTTTACATTTTGCTCTGGAATAAGGACGGTTTTAATCCCGCCTCTATGGGCTGCAAGAAGCTTCTCTTTAAGACCACCAATGGGCAAAACTTCACCTCTTAACGTGATTTCCCCTGTCATAGCCACATCGGCTCTAACTGAAATATTGGTTAAAGCAGATACAATTGCTGAGGTAATACCAATACCTGCACTTGGGCCATCTTTAGGAGTAGCGCCTTCAGGCAAATGGATATGAATATCATTCATTTCATAGAAATTCTCAGCTATGCCTAATTTTTTAGCTCGACTTCTCACAACGCTCATTGCAGCATGAATAGACTCTTGCATGACATCACCTAATTTACCTGTAATGATTGTTTTTCCTTTGCCCGGTAAAACAACAGCTTCAATCGTCAATAATTCACCGCCTACTTGAGTCCAAGCAAGACCAGTGACTTGGCCTACTTGATTCTTTTTGGAAGCAAGGCCAATATCAAAAACTTTTACACCAAGATAAGACTCAAGGTTTTTACTATTCACAATCACTTTTTTAAGTGATTTTTTGCTAAGCAATTCTTTTACTGCTTTTCTGCAAATTTTAGCAATTTCTTGCTCAAGCTTTCTCACGCCAGCTTCTCTTGAATAATATTGGATTATTTCTCTTACAACTTTAGAAGTGATACTTATCTCAGATTTTTTTAAGCCATGCATTTTGAGCTGTTTTGGGAGTAAATAATGCATCGCTATATTAAGTTTTTCAGCCTCTGTGTAACCTGACAAGCGAATAATCTCCATACGATCCAAAAGCGGCTCAGGGATATTCATAGAGTTAGCTGTTGCGACAAACATCACATCTGATAAATCATATTCAACTTCAACATAATGATCTGTAAAAGTGTGATTTTGCTCAGGGTCTAAAACTTCTAAAAGCGCTGAGGCTGGATCACCACGATAGTCTTGCCCCATTTTATCCACTTCATCAAGCAAAAATAATGGATTAGTGACGCCTACTTTACTCATGCTTTGTAAAACCTTACCTGGCATAGAACCAATATAAGTTCTTCGATGGCCACGAATTTCTGATTCATCTCGAACACCGCCTAAAGCCATTCGAATAAATTTACGATTAACAGCCTTTGCAATACTTTGACCCAAAGATGTTTTACCAACGCCTGGGGGCCCTACCAAACATAGAATAGGTGCTTTTAGTTTATCAACTCTTTGTTGAACAGCTAAATATTCAATGATGCGCTCTTTGACTTTTTCAAGTCCATAATGGTCTTCATCTAAAATCTTTTCGGCAAGCGCTAGCTCACGACTAATTTTAGTTTTTTTCTGCCATGGCAACCCAATCAATGTATCAATATAATTTCTAACTACCGATGCCTCTGCAGACATCGGTGACATCATTTTTAATTTCTTAAACTCAGAAGTCGCCTTATCAAGGGCTTCTTTTGACATACCTGCCTCTTGAATGCGCTTTTCAAGTTCATCTAAATCAGCACCTTCATCCTGCTCGCCCAATTCTTTTTGGATAGCTTTGACTTGTTCATTAAGATAATATTCTCTTTGGCTTTTTTCCATCTGACGCTTAACGCGACCACGAATTCTTTTTTCTACCTGAAGAATATCAATTTCAGATTCCATAATTTTTAAAAGATGATCCAAGCGATTTTTAATTTTTAATGTTTCTAAAATCGTTTGCTTTTCTTCTAATTTCAATGTGAGATGCGCTGCAATCATATCTGCTAATCTGCCTGGATCTGTAATAGCAGCAAGAGAAGTTAAAATTTCTGGGGGAATTTTTTTATTTAATTTTACGTATTGATCAAACTGCGAAAATACCGTTCTCATTAATGCCAAAGACTCTTTGTCTTTGGGTTCGGGAATGTTTATTTCATCAAAACGAGCAACGAAACAAGCTTCTTGATCTATCACTTCTTTAATTTTTACACGACTTAGACCTTCAACCAAAACTTTAACCGTGCCATCAGGTAATTTAAGCATCTGAAGAATAGATGCTACGGTCCCATATTCATAAAGATCTTTTGCATCAGGCTCATCTTTACTTGCAGATTTTTGGGCTACCAAAATTATTTTCTTATCTTTGTCAGATGCAATTTCAAGTGCTTTTACAGATTTTATGCGGCCCACAAAAAGAGGAATCACAAGATGTGGGTAAACAACGACATCCCTAAGGGGTAACAAGGGCATGAAATCTTGATGAGATCCTGTAATTTTAATTTCTTGAGCCATAAGATGCTTTCATAAGCGTTAATTAAACTAGAATATGAGGTCAGTTTATAATATTTCAAGGTCTTTCTGACCTGCAGTAAAGCTTATTTTTTTCCTGAAACCTGTTTCTTTTCTGATAATAAAAGTATAGGTTTATTTGATTGTTCTATCACACCATCATCAATTACAACCTTTTCAAGGTTTTTAATAGATGGTAATTCGTACATGGTGTCTAATAAAACTTGTTCCATAATGGAGCGTAGGCCTCGCGCACCTGTCTTTCTTTCGAGTGCTTTTTTGGCAATGAGCCTTAATGCTGAGGGCCTGAATTCGAGTATTACATTTTCCATAGCAAAAAGTTTAATGTACTGTTTAGTTAAAGCATTTTTAGGTTCAGTTAGTATCTGAACTAAGGCATCTTCACTCAAAGATTCAAGCGTTGCAACAACAGGAAGTCTTCCTATAAACTCAGGAATCAGACCAAATTTAATCAGATCTTCTGGCTCAACATCTTTTATGACTTCACCAATCACTTTACTATCTGCCTTACTATTTACTTGAGCAGCAAAACCAATTCCGCCTTTTTCTGATCTTTGTTTAATAATTTTTTCTAAGCCATCAAAAGCTCCGCCACAAATAAATAAAATATTGGTTGTGTCTAATTGAACGAATTCTTGATTTGGGTGTTTACGACCGCCTTGAGGGGGTACTGAAGCAATGGTACCTTCGATGAGTTTTAAAAGTGCTTGCTGAACACCTTCACCTGATACATCTCTTGTTATAGAGGGGTTTTCAGACTTTCTTGAAATTTTATCGACTTCATCAATATATACAATACCTCTTTGGGCTTTTTCAACATCGTAATCACATTTTTGCAATAATTTTTGCATAATGTTTTCAACATCTTCACCTACATAACCTGCTTCAGTAAGTGTTGTTGCATCTGCCATAACAAAAGGAACATCGAGTAATTTTGCAAGCGTTTGCGCCAAAAGGGTTTTTCCAGAGCCAGTGGGGCCAATAAGCAGAATGTTGCTTTTTGAAATTTCAACATCTTTATGTTCAGTATCTAACTCTGAGTTACTATCTCTAAGTCTTTTGTAGTGATTATAAACAGCAACAGCTAAGCTCTTCTTCGCGCTTATTTGTCCTATAACATGTTCATCGAGTTGATCACAAATTTCTTTGGGGGAAGGAAGTTGGTCGTGATCTTTAACTTCTTTTGCGGGGTTTTTAACTTCTTCTTTGATAATGTCATTACATAAATCTACGCACTCGTCACAGATGAAAACAGAAGGACCTGCAATTAGTTTTTTCACTTCATGCTGACTTTTTCCACAAAAAGAGCAGTAAAGTAATTTTTCGTTATCGCTTTTAGTTGCCATAGATAGATAGCATTAAATAACTTGTGATCTCTTTGATATAACTTGGTCAACCATGCCATATTCAACAGATTGTTCAGCACTTAAAAAGTTATCCCTGTCTGTGTCGGCAGCAATCTTTTTAAGTGTTTGGCCAGTATGACTTGCTAAAATTTGATTTAATTTTTCTTTTAAAAATAAAATTTCTTTTGCGTGAATTTCTATATCAGACGCCTGCCCTTGAAATCCGCCCAAAGGCTGATGAATCATTACTCGTGAATTAGGCAAACAAAAACGCTTTCCTTTCTCTCCAGCTGCTAATAATAAAGCGCCCATGCTAGCCGCTTGCCCAATACATAAAGTGCTCACGTCAGGTTTAATAAATTGCATGGTGTCATAAATAGCCATGCCTGCAGTTACAGATCCTCCTGGTGAATTGATATACAAAGAAATATCTTTATCTGGATTGTCTGCCTCTAGAAAAAGTAACTGGGCTACAATAACATTTGCCGTCATATCATCTACAGGGCCTACCAAGAAAATCACCCGTTCTCTTAATAGTCGAGAATATATATCGTAAGCGCGCTCGCCTCGACCGCTTTGCTCAATAACCATTGGCACATAGCCTAAATTATTTGGAGTTGTATGAGCCATAATTAAACTTTAGCTGGTCCCGACATAAGTTCATCAAATGTTGTTTTTTTGTTTTGAACTTTACATTGCTTCATAAACCACTCAACTACATTGGTTTCAGTTGCAAGCGCAGTCGGCTCCTCAAGCCTGGATGGCTCAGCATAAAACCACTTTACTGCCTCATCCGTATCGTCAAAATTAAGTGCAAATTCATTCACCATGGCTTTAATTTGATCAGGTGAGGCACGCAAATTATTTTTATCTACAATCTCAGCCAATATTAATCTGAGCTTGCACGTTTTTTTTGCTTGTTCTTCAAACATTGAGGGTTCTAGTTTGAATTGTTTTAAGTCAGCTCCGCGTTGTTTTAAATTGGCATAAGTTGATTGAGCCATACGGTTGATTTCGACATTAATCAGTGCCTTGGGTAAGTCAGCTTTGCAGCTATCTATTAATAGAGTAAATACCTGCTCCTTTAATTTTATTTTTACTCTTTTATCTAATTCTTGCTCTAAGCTTTGTTTGATTTCCTCACGCATCTTGTCAACATTGCCGTCTGCAACACCAAGAGATTGTGCAAATTGGGCATTAACTTCTGGAAGTTTAGGTTTTGCAATTAAAATAAAATTCACATTGTATTGAACTTTTTTACCTGCCAACTCTTTGGGATTGTGTGTTTCTGGATAGTTAACTTCGAATGTTTTAGAATCACCGGCTTTACCGCCAACAAGATGATCATCAAAAATTGCAAAGCGAGAGTCATCACCTAGAATAATTTGGATCGGCTTATCCCCAGTTGTTTCAACTTGTTTATCATTTATGAATGAAGTTAAGGTTAAAGTGAGTCGATCTCCTTTAGCTGCTCCTTCACTTGATTCTATAAATTGTGCTCTTTGTTTAAGTAAAACATCAATTGTTTTATTCACGTCTTTATCGGTAATTTGAGCTTCTGGCTTTTCGATAGAGGCGGCTTTAAAGTCTGCTAAAGTAACTTCAGGAAAAACTTCAAATGTTGCAGTATATTCAAAATCTTCGTGAACTTGATTAAGTGGCTTATGCTGAATATTTGGCATACCAGCAACTCGCAATTTATTTTCTTGTATAGCTTGGCCAAAAGAAGTTTCAATCGCCTCTGCAAAGACCTCTTCTTTTACTTGGGGGCCATACTGTTGCTCGATCATTTTTAAAGGCGCTTTACCAGGTCTAAAACCTGGGACTTTTGCTGTTCGGGTTAAGCGTTGAAAGCGACTCGACATCTCTTTTTGAAGAGGTTCGACTGGCACTTTGACTGTAATACGTCTTTCTAGATTACTTAATGTTTCCACTGCTGTAGCCATACTTAAAATTCCCTAAAATTTAGATCGTTGGTGCGAAAGGAGAGACTCGAACTCTCACGCCTTGCGGCGCTGGAACCTAAATCCAGTGCGTCTACCAATTCCGCCACTCTCGCGATAATTAAAAAAAGTTATATATAACAAAAATTTAGCTCTATTTTATAACAAGTTAGTCTTTATCGAAAAGGAATAATTCAATGAATCAATGAAATAGAGCGATATTTTGATTTAAGATGTCGTAACTTCTTTGAAATTAATTAAACCCAAACCTAAGATATAAATTGAAAATCCAGACATCTAAAATACGCTTTTTCGAATCTTCGCTTTTGGCTGGTTTTCTGGTGCTTTTTTTTACAAGTTGTAGCTTTATTAATTATGATCAACGGCCTTTGGTAAGTGAAAAGATTATAGAAAAGATTGTCACTAAAGATCCAGAAAATCCGTCATTTAGGGCGTTCCTCCAAAATCAAGGTTTTAAAGATAATGAATTACCCATTAAAGAATGGGGGCTTAATGAACTTATGCTTAGCGCTCTCTTTTTTAATCCCAAAATCGAAATTGCAAAAAAAGAGTGGGATATTGCAAAAATTCAAGAAGTCATTGCCCCAATAAAAGCACCCTCTTCTTTAGGCTTTGAAACGGGCAAACAAACTTCAGGCAAAACGGAAAGTTCTAAAAATGCCATAGGTTTAAATTTAACTACATTATTTGAAACAGCAGACAAAGCTAAGATCCGAGAAGAAAAAGCCAAAAATCAAACTTTGGTTAAAAGATTGGAGCTAAGAAAGCTTGTTTGGGATATTAAAACAGAATTAACTCAAAATTTTATTCGTTATCAACAACAACTTTTGAATCTTCAAATGTTAAGAAATGAAATTAGATTACAAAATGAAATTTTAAATATGATTAAAAAGAGAAAGGCTCAAGGCCTAAGCTCTTCCATAGATGCTAATTTTAATCAAATCGAACTAAATAAGAATATACAAAAATTAAATGAAGAGCAGTATCAATTCAATGAAACAAAATCAAAATTAGCCACAATAATTGGGCTTTCACCAGAAAAATTTAACACAATAATATTAGCGACAATGAATATTGATGAGCAAATAGAAACATTTAATAAAGTACTTAATGACGAAACGAGCCAACAAAACATTATCAACCTTGGTCTTTTTAACCGAATTGATTTAAGAATTGCCTTAGCAAAATATGCAGTTTCAGAATCACAACTTAAATTAAATATTGCAAATCAATACCCTGATATTAAATTTTCACCAGCTTATATTTTCGATTACGGCTCCAGCAAATGGGTTCTTGGCATAACCTCTATAATTCCAACAGTCGAGAAAAATAAATTCTTGGTTGAGGAAGCAAAAAATCTCAGGGATATTGAAAGCTTACAAGTTGAAAAAATTCAAACTTCTATTGTTAATGAAATAGCAAAATTAAGAGATAATTATACTATTGCTAGAGATTTGGTTAGAAACGACAGTAATGATCTCTCTGCAGCAAATGAATTGGAGAGTTCAATCGAAAGTAAGTTTCGACAAGGCGAAATAGATCGAATAGAGTTAACACAGCAAAAATTAATAACAATGCAATACAAGCGAAGATTTTATACGAACAAAATTGCATTATTAAAAATAGGGTTTGATTTTGAGTCCCTTTTACAAGAACCCCTTAGCGCTTCTAAAAATTAATGAAAAACAAATTAAATGCACTTCTCATAGTTCAAGTATTATTAATTTTAATGCTTTTATGGTTATTAATTTACTTTGGTCGAGATGAGTTTAATAATTCCAAAGATAATAACCGCGCATCTAGCATTTCCCAGCCTTTATTAAAGTCAGTCAATGGAGTTAATTTTATTACTCTTAGCGCCGAAATTCAGTCAAATAGTGGAATCAAAACAATCCCAATTCAAAGTTCAGTATATAAGAAAAATCTCACAAATTATGCAACAGTTCTTAATATTGACTTTTTAATTGAACAAAAAAATAGATTTAATGAAATTAAAAATCAGATAAGTCTCCTAACAAATGAACTTGATAGAGACAAAAAGAATTACGATAGATTTAAATTACTTAATGATGATAATAAAAATGTATCTGATAAAGCATTACAAGAAGTGAAGGTCAATTATGAAAATACAAGAATAAAACTTAATGCAACGCAAGAACTTGTAAGTGGTATTAAACAAAATATCAGAGCGCAATGGGGTGAAACTATACTATCCATGATTGATCAGGGGCTTAAAAAAGAATTATTTGAATTTCTTCTTCAAGATAAAGCACGAATTGTAAAGGTCACATTATCTGAAAATACTGATAATGAGCCCCCTAAAAATATAAGCTTAGCTCTAATTGATAATCTGAGCGAAAAGTTTTTAGCTAATTATCTTGCAGAGTCACCTACATTAGATAAATCACTAAAAGGTAAAACTTATTTTTATATTGTTTATAGTAATAAATTAAGAATCGACTCAAAAGTAATTGCAAATTTAGTTCAAGATAATTTATCCTCCGAATCAGAAAAATATTTAGCAATACCAAAGGAAGCAGTTGTCTGGAATGCTGGACAAGCATGGGTTTATATTAAAACTGGTGAGAATAAATTTCTCCGAAAAGCTATTGAAACTGACAACGAAAGTCCAAACGGCTGGATTATAAAAGAGGAACATATCAAAGAAAATGACTTGATAGTAATTAATGGAGCCCAGCTTCTACTTTCGGAAGAATTTAAGTATCAAATAAAAAATGAAAATGATGATTAAATCATTATGATGTCATCGATTGTCAAGTTTTCTATAAGATACACTGGGGTCATTATTGGTCTTGCAGCTATTGCAATAATATTTGGCCTGTATCAAATTACAAGAAGTCCTTTAAATGTTTTCCCTGAGTTCTCTCCAAATCAAGTTATTATTCAAACAGAATCTCCTGGTCTTTCATCTGATTTAGTTGAGTCTCTTGTAACACTGCCGATTGAAAAAAATCTAGGTGGTACGATAGGAATCGAAACAATCAGATCCCAATCCATACCTGGCTTATCTGTAATCACAATTATCTTTAATGAGCACACTGATATATTTAGAAATCGACAAGTGATATCGGAAAGATTAGCTTCAATTGTGAGTGTAATGCCTCCAGGTATTATTCCAAAAATTACACCGTTAACTTCAGCAGCATCATCTGTCCTAGGTATTGGCATTACATCTAAAACAAAATCTTTAGCCGAAATTAGAACTATAGTAGATCGACTTATTATTCCCCATCTTCTATCAATTCCAGGGGTTGCCGATGTAAATGTTTTTGGTGGGAAAGTTAAACAATACCAAATTGAAATTCAACCTGAAAAACTAATTCAATCAAATATTTCAATCGAACAAATCATAGCTGCTGCTAGTAAATCATCTGGCGTTAGAGGTGCAGGCTTTATTGAAAATAATAATCAAAGAATTATTGTTAATACAGAAGGTCAATCCAAATCACTTGAAGATATCGGAAAAACAGCTGTCGTAAACAATAAAAACCAAATTATTTACTTAAAAGACTTGGCAGAAATTAAAGAGGGATCACTTCCAACAATAAGTGCTGCATCAATTAATGGAAATGAAGGCATTTATCTATCAGTTCAAGGCCAGCTAGGCTCTGATACATATAAACTTACTCAACTTATTGAAGCTGCTGTAAAAGATATAAGACCATCACTTCTAGAACAAGATATTAAAATTAATCCAGAATTATTTAAGCCAGCAAACTTTATTGATGCATCAATAAAAGGTGTTCGTTTCGATATATTTATAGGTTCTCTTCTTGTCATTATTGTTTTATTTTTATTCTTATTCAATTTTAGAACAGCATTTATATCCGCAACAGCCATACCTCTCTCATTGTTAACAGCCATTATAGTTTTAAGTTATTTTAATCTTGGACTAAATATTATGGTTTTAAGTGGTCTTGCCATTGCTTTGGGTGAAGTCGTTGATGATGCGATTATTGATTCTGAGAATATTTTTAGGCGACTAAATGAAAATGTTAAATTAAAAAATCCTCAGCCTATTACGAAAGTCGTTTATGAGGCATCTATGGAAGTGAGAAGCTCTGTTGTATATGCAACTATGATTGTGGTTACCGTTTTTCTTCCATTACTATCATTAAATGGTGTAGCTGGAAAACTATTCGGTCCTCTCGGTATTGCTTATATTTTTTCAATTTTAGCTTCATTAATAGTCGCTCTAACTGTAACACCTGCTTTATCTTATCTTCTTCTTGGTAAATTAAATTTCAAATCGTCAGAATCGCCAATAATGGCTTTCATAAAAAATAAATATATCTCGCTATTATATTTAATTGAAAAAAGATCGACTGTTATTACATTATTTACTTTTACATTTATCTTAATTGGATTTTCACTTATTCCATTATTTAAAACACAATTCATCCCACCACTCCACGAGGGACATTTCATCATGCATATGACATCACTTCCTGGAACTTCAGAAAAAGAATCATTACGTATTGGTAATGAAATTAGTAAGAAAATTCGCGATATACCCGGAGTAAAATCTGTTGCACAATGGGTAGGAAGATCACCAATGGGTGCTGATACATTTGGAACCCACTATAGTGAATTCGAAATAGAACTTAATCATTTAGATGGACCAACCCAAGACAAAATTTTAGATCAAATTGAAAATTTAACGCAGAATAATAATTATGTTGGGCTTAACTTTGCAATAAATACCTTTCTAACTGAACGCATTGAAGAGACGATTTCAGGATATTATTCATCGGTTGTTATTAATATTATTGGCACTAATCTCGATGCTATTGATCAAGATACGCAAAAAATATCTTCCACCCTAGCTTCAGTTAAGGGTGTTAAAAATATCAATATTGTCTCTCCAGCAGGTACGCCTCAAATTACTATTCATTTTTTATCTGAAAAATTGAGTCAATGGGGAATCCAAAAAACTGATTTATTGAACGTGATTCGAGCGGCATTTGAAGGTCTTCCAGTTGCTCAAGTCTATGAAGGAAATGCAAAAGTTAATATTTCTGTGATTTTGAATAAAAATTTTCGTGACGATATAACAGACATTCAAAAACTCCCTATCATGGCCGCTGATGGAAGAATTGTTCAATTAGGTCAAGTTGCCTATATAGCACAAGAAAATGGCAGATCTAAAATTCTTCATCAAGGTGGTAAACGTATACAAACTATTACTGCTGATATTGATGAAAGAGATATTAATGATTTTAATAGTGATTTAAAAAATAGACTTAGCGCTCTTAAATTAAATCAAGGAAATTATTATGAAGTTACTGGAGAAGCTGAGGCGAATGCAAAATCACAAGAAGAGCTCATTGTGCATTCAATTATTGCAGGTGCAGGCATTTTATTAATGCTTTATATTGCTTTTGGAAACTTAAGAAATTTATTACTTACACTATTTAACCTGCCATTTGCCCTTATTGGCGGGGTATTCGCAGTAGCATTTAATGCTGGATGGATTTCTATTGGATCACTTGTTGGGTTTGTGACACTATTTGGCATTACTTTAAGGAATTCTATAATGCTAATATCGCACTACCAACATCTTATTGAAATTGAAGGCTTCACATGGAATTTAGAGACATGCATTAAAGGCGCCTCTGAAAGATTACCTTCGATTTTGATGACAGCTATTGTAACTGCTTTGGGTTTGCTTCCGCTGGCATTAGGCAGTGGTGAGCCTGGAAAAGAGATTGAAGGTCCCATGGCTACGATCATTGTTGGAGGGCTTGTAACTTCGACTATATTAAATCTATTAATTTTGCCAAGCATCATGTTACATTTCGGAAAATTTGTTAAAAAAGATTAACTTAATCTACTTTAAAAAAATTTATCCATTTACGAATATTAGACGCTTTGAATGAAATTTCATTAAATTCATTTTTTGAATTCGACTGCGCAACAATACCTCCGCCAGAATAAAAATAAATATTATTATCTTTTCTAACCAAAGTTCGAATAGCTATATTGGTATCCATATTATGATTGAAACCAATATAGCCAATGGAACCACAATAAATGTCGCGTCTATGTGGCTCTAAATCAGAAATAATCTCCATTGATCTTTTTTTTGGTGTACCTGTTATTGACCCGCCAGGAAAACAATCTTTAAGTAACTTTGTAAGAGTTGAATGAGGTTTTAATATTCCTTCAATAATACTTTCTAGATGATGAACGTTGCTATAAGACTTAAGCTCGCAAAGAGCTTTCACATTAACACTTCCTGGAATGCAATTTTTACTCAGATCATTTCGAAGCAAATCAACAATCATTAAGTTTTCTGCGCGATCTTTTTCACTCGCAAGTAACTTTTCTGCGTTTTCTTTATCTTTTATGGGGTTAATATCTCTCGGCTCAGTCCCTTTAATTGGTCTAGTCTCTACATATTTACTATGAGATTGAATAAATCTTTCTGGTGACCCACATAAGATATCAAAATCATCAAAATGAAAATAAGCCATAAAAGGTGCGCGATTAATCTCTCTTAATTTTTTATATCCGGTCCAGCTATCCCCTTCACAAGAAACGATATATTTGTTTGAGATATTTATCTGATAGACATCTCCCTCTTTAATATAAGACAAAATTTTATTAATTATGAGATCGTATGCTTCAAAATTTAATAGAGATTTAATATTTGAATTAATTTTAAATATCTGATTCTTAGGTTTTACACTTTTTAATTTTTTAGTGAGTGTAGTTAAATAATCTTTTGTATCTTTATTGATGAGATGGGATGCAATACAGGCAGTTTTTTCTTGATGATCTACAATCAAGGCCCAGTCGTATATACCAATCATCATTAAAGGCATGCCAACATGATCCTTGTTGCTTTTAATAGACGGCTGACCTAATTCATATGAAAAGTAACCCAAAGCACCGCCTGTGAATGGCAAGGATGTTTCTTGAATATCAAAATTTGCAAGTATTCCCTCTAAAACATTGAAAGGGTCTTCTTTTGTAATTTTTTTTAGATTATTTTCTTCAATGCTAACAGTGGATTCATCTGCAATTATCTTAATAAATGGATGACTTACTATGATGTCGTATCTCGATTTATCAGAAATGTTTTCGTCTAAATTATCTTGAATTCCACTATCTAGATAACAAGACCATGGATCGTGAGCAATAGTCTCAAAATAAATAGAGCTATCCGAAACATAGGGTAAGGAGATGAGGTGTGTATTATTCAACGGCTGTTGATATCTATACTTTATAAGTTTAAATTATATGCTGATTAAATAATTAAGGGCGCCATAAGCGCCCTTAATTATTAAGCAAAATATCATTACTATTTATTCTTTCGATGACCAAAAAGCAACCATAAAGTTAAAACTATTGTGAAAATTAACATGCCAGCAAACAAAGCGTAATGTTCATAAGCGCATTGATTAGCCTGATACTCACATTTACATTCTTTAGGGTGCTCAATGCAAAACTGTTTATATTCGTCTGCATTCATCATTGCAACAGCATTTTCGAGTTCCAACTTCGTCATCTAGTTAAGCCTTACTCAAGATTTGCATGAATAGCACGCATACCCTCTTCTGTTAATCCTTTAGCGTGAATCAATTCCGAAATCACGGCTTCTAAATAGATTAATGTGGATAATTCAAATGTAGTGCCCATAGGCATACCTTTAGTAAGGCCAAAAGAATCATCATTACCAATTTGAATAGTTAAATCAGCCATATCAGACATAGGTGATTTATTTTTCATGGAAATCACAACAATCTTTGCACCTTTTGATTTAGCTGTTTCAAGAAGTGGAAGGAGTGTTTTTGTACCACCTGAACCTGAAATCACTACAAATAGATCTCCAGCTTTAATAGCTGGGGTCACGATTTCACCTACCATATTAACTTGATAACCACTATGCACGAGACGCATTGCAAAAAAGCGTGAAACAAGTCCTGATCGTCCAGCACCGCCAACAAAAATTCGGCCTGCTTCATCTACAAGCTTAAGAAGCTTCGCTGCATTAGTTTGTTCAGTCACTGCTAAAACGCTTGAAATTTTATCTAATAGTAATTTTTGATGCATATTGAACCCTTTTGTTTAAAAATAAAAAAACTATAAAAAAAATCCCGACTCATTACTAAGTCGGGATTTGATTCAGTTCATTAATAATTGTTTCTTAACAATTATCCATGAGCAATTTTTGTGATTTCTGCAGCAGCAGCAGCTGGATCAGCAGCGCCGTAGATTGCAGCACCAGCAACAATAATTGCAGCACCAGCATCTTTAACTTGCTTTGTAGTAGCAGCTTTAACACCACCAGCTACTGAAATCTTAGCACCTGTTTTAAGTGCAGCAATTGCAGCTAAGTCAGCAAATGGTGTGTGACCAGCAGCTTGAGCGTCAAGACCAGTGTGAACACCAATGATATGAGCGCCAGCAGCAACAGCTTCTTTAGCTAAAGCTTCTTTGTTTGGAACGTTGATCATGTCAACTTGAACTTCTTTACCGTATTTCTTAGCTGCAGCAATTACACCTTTGATTGTCGCAATGCCAGAAGCACCAAGAACTGTACAAATGTCAGCACCAGCCTTGTAGAAAGGCTCAGCTTCATATTCACCAGCATCCATAGTCTTTAAATCAACAAGGATTTGGTTCTTTGGGAATTTAGCGCGAAGTGTTTCAAGAAGTTTGATACCGTTATGCTTGATGCATGGTGTACCAATTTCAAGAATGTCCACGTGTGGAGCAACTTTAGTTGCTAATGCAACTGTTGCGTCAAAATCTAATGAATCTAATGCCATTTGTGTTAAAGCCATGGTTTTTTTCTCCGTATTTATTACAAGTTTTCTAAAATAGTTCGTTGCTAAAAGGAAGTTTGAACTTCATGAAGCAGAACATCGATCATATAGGGCTAACCGTCTTGTGTCAATGATTAGCCCTACTGAGTTTATAGCTATTTCGTGTCATATTTATGACACGAAATAATTTATAGCTTCTCGTTGAGTGCTGTTTCGAGTTTGTTTTGATCCACTACGAAACCACGAATACCCTCTGCAAGTTTTTCAGTTGCCATCGCGTCTTCATTCAATGAGAAACGGAATTCATCTTCTGTCATTTTAGCAGGGGCTGCTTTTGTAGCTCCGCCATCTTTAAGAACACGAGGTAAGTCACCTTGTGTTGCTTCAAGCTCTTGAAGAAGATTTGGAGCGATCGTTAGACGATCACAACCTGCTAGAGCTGTAATTTCGCCAATATTTCTAAATGAAGCACCCATCACGACAGTTTTGTATCCATGTTCTTTGTAGTATGCGTAAATTTTTCGAACAGATATTACGCCTGGATCTTCTTCTGATGAGTAGGTATTCCCTGTTTTAGCCTTATACCAATCAAGGATACGACCTACAAATGGTGAAATAAGAAATACACCTGCTTCAGCACAAGCACGCGCTTGGCCAAAACCAAAAAGAAGCGTTAAGTTACAGTTAATACCTTCTTTTTCTAAAATTTCACCTGCTTTGATGCCTTCCCATGTTGAAGCTAATTTAATAAGCACGCGGTCTTTCTTAACACCAGCTTCTTCATAAAGACCAATTAATTTACGTCCTTTTTTAACCATTGCATCGATATTGAAAGATAGACGCGCATCTACCTCAGTAGAAATACGGCCAGGAATATGTTTAAGAATTTCAAGGCCCACGAGAACTGCTAACTTATCAGCTGCATCTTCAATTTGTTGAGCTTTGTTGCTGCTTTTTGATTTTGCATAAGCAATAGCTTCTTTAATCATAGGCTCACATTGAGGTAACGTACTAGCCTTTAAGAGTAAAGATGGATTTGTTGTTGCATCATAAGGTTTTACTGTTTTAATTGCTTCTACGTCACCTGTATCCGCAACGATTGTTGTCATGCTTTTTAACTGTTCTAATAATGTTGCCATTGCTTAAAATCTCCAAAAAATAATGTCTTTGAAATCGGATCTGAAATTATATATGAATTGACAGGCAATCTAGCAGATTCATCAGATGTTTTATGGGTAGATATGTATTTTTTTTAAGCTTATTTAATCGCAATATTATTCAAATAATGAGTGAAATTATAAATTATCTATATTTAACGTATTTTAAGTGATTTTAACTACATGATAAATACAATTAAGATCATTTTATTTGATCTAACTTCTATTTAAAGTCACTTAAACAAATCTCGCCGCCCTTCATCAATTTCACTAATTCATAAGACTCAGGATTCAGATGACAATAAGATGTTAATTTGGCAAAATGACGTCTTTTTATGGCATCTCACATTTAAAGATTTTGTAGTTAACCATCTTTGTCGTGAAAACCAATTAAACTTAAAAGCAGCATTACTAAAGATTGAATGCTTAAGTTCTTCAAGTTATTAACCTAAGGGCCTTTATGTCAGCACATGTCATTCCATTAGAAAATCTTCGCAATACAGATGTCGGCTCTGTGGGAGGAAAGAATGCGTCATTAGGTGAAATGATTTCACAGCTTAATGCAAAAGGTGTCAGAGTCCCTACTGGCTTTGCAACCACAGCATTGGCATTCAGAGAATTTTTAGCTCACAATAAACTCGACGATAAGATTGCTGATGAACTAAAAACTTTAAATACAGATGATACGGATGCCCTCGCTGTCAGCGGTAAAAAAATTAGACAATGGAT